>ERZ1685332.41-NODE-41-length-42746-cov-15.302195_pt1 | contig 42746 bp, 37 predicted proteins | sample MGYA00580193_ERZ1685332 | MGnify/ENA primary metagenome ERZ1685332 (study PRJEB41501, sample SAMN08275520) | hot springs metagenome | biome: alkaline hot spring; material: microbial mat | place: Russia: Ush-Beldyr | collected 2015-07 | depth 0.5 m m ...
CGGCGTGTGCGATGGCGTTGGCGTATTGGTCCGGGTCGGCGTGTGCGATGGCGTTGGCGTATTGGTCCGGGTCGGCGTGTGCGATGGCGTTGGCGTATTGGTCCGGGTCGGCGTGTGCGATGGCGTTAGCGTCGGTGTGCGTGTATTCGTTGGCGTCCACGTGTTTGTCGGCGTGTTCGTCGGCGTCGCCGTGCAAATCATTGGCGGACAGGCGGTTGGTGTCGATGTGCGTGTATTCGATGGCGTCGGCGTGTTGGTCCGGGTCGGCGTGTTCGTCGGCGTGCGCGTATTCGTCGGCGTAGGGGTGCTCGTCGGCGTGCGCGTATTCGTCGGCGTAGGGGTGCTCGTCGGCGTACTCGTGTTCGTTGGCGTGTTTGTGTTCGTCGGTGTATTTGTATTTGTCGGCGTGTTCGACGGTGTGGGCGTGTTCGACGGTGTGGGCGTCTCGCTGGGTGTGGGCGTAATCGATGGTGTGGGCGTATCCGTTGGCGTGTTGGTCGGTGTTGAGGTCGCGCGCACCACTGATGCGATGTCGCAGTCGGTGGTGATCGATCGTGATGCAATGGCATCGATGTCGATCTGCGGAATGAACGCACCGACAATTGGGTCGAGCGGCTCGAGCGTGTAGTTGAGCGACACGGTTACCGGGTCGGTATAGCGCCAGCGCAGGTTGCCGTTCTCGTCAGCGCTCCAGGTGATGCTGGGCGTGATGGTATCGGTATCGACAAACGCCACGATGCGTCCACGCGTGTCGGCAATGATTCGATCAATATCTTGCTGGGTCGGGCAAGGACGAACCGCAGCGCTGCGAGCGCCTTCGCGCGCGGCGTTCTGCAACTGGACGTAGACGAACAGCATGTAGCCGAGTTCGATAACGCCTAGAATAAGCAACAGGAGTAGCGGCAGAATGATCGAAAACTCGACCACGCTCTGCGCGCGTCGTCGGTGCGTTGTCTCGGTAGCCGGCATATCGTCCTCGTTGATGGTATTTCGTCCTTCTATGCGGAGACCGTTCATGTATGGCTCTCGGTCATGCCTAAGCGTCTGTTGTAACGGGAGTCACGAGGTCTTCCTTTTTCTCCTCCCCACCTCTCAGGATCAGTCAAAAAACCTGCCCTTGACCCCCGCTTCCCACATCCTCACTCCCCACTCACGGCTGAACGCCATCGTCTGCCACCGTACTGGCGCGCAACTCGCCTTGCTCTTCGCGCAGTTCCACGAAGGTCGTCGTACTGCTTTCGACAATCACCGTCTCGAGCGTCAGTTCGGCATCACCGCCGATTTCGACACGATACGCGCCTGGCGGGAGTTGGACGCCGCTGCCAATGCGTCCCTGATAGACCTCGATGCCCTGAGAGTCGACGACGCGGTAGGTCAACGCAATCGCCTGATCGAGCGCATCAGCAAGTTGTGCAGCGTTCGAGGCGTCGAAGTATGCACCTCCGCCGGATACTGCGATCCCTTCCAGACGTCGCTGCCACTCTTCCTGCTCGATGTCGAACCCGATGACACTGATCCGCAACTGCGGATTGGCGGCCCGCAGCATCGCGGCAGTTGCAACCGGGTCACCGCCGCAGGTTTCGTCGCCGTCGCTCACCAGCACGATCAGCACATCCCCCTCGATGCCTGCGAGGTCTTGCGCCATGTCTGCCAGCGATTGGGCGATCGGCGTGCGCCCGCCGTTGACCGGACGGATGGCGTTGATGCGGGCGATGAGATCATCGCGCTGCATCAGTCCAGGCGGCTGGATGAGTTCGGTATCGCTGCAGTCATCGGCGCGTCGATGACCATAGGTGCGTAATTCCACATTTGTGGTTTCAGGGAGACGATTGACCAGCGCGGTGAGCGCCTGGCGGGCGATCACCGTCTTTGGCGTCCCGTCGAGGCGCGCCAGCATACTGCCGGAAGCATCCAGAATCACCGCCAGGTTCCGAATGGTGCGGGTTGTGCGCTCTCCCGGCGCCATGCGCACGCCGAGCGTTCCCGGAAGGAGAGCAGCCGGTGGCGGCGTGGCAGTCGGCGGCAAAGGCTGCGGCGTCTGCGTCGGCGCTGGCGTTGGGGTTCTGGTTGGTGCGAGGGTCGGGAATGTCAGGTTGAGCACGAGCGGTTGCGCTGCAACGCTCACCCCCGACGCATCCAGCCGAACGAACAGCACCGCAGCGGCGATCAGGCTGATCAGCGCGGTCGCCGCCAACCCGCCGAAGACGACGGCGCGCGGCGGGCGTGGTTTCGGCGGCGGCGCCGCCGGAGGCGCGCCCATTTGCTCGATTTCCAGCTTCAGTTGCGCATCGGCGAGCAATGACTCGACATCAGGATAGGCGTGCGTCAAACCACGCACCTGGCTCAGGAGGGCGATCGCCTCTTCCCAGCGCGCAGCGCGCATACAGGCGACTCCCTGCTCGTACAGACGATCGGTTTCCGCGGTGCGCTGTGTGTTCATATGCCACCAAACGCTTCCAGCAACTGCGGCACTGCTGGTCCCAGCAGCACGGCGAAAATTGCAGGAAAGATCAGAAACACAAGCGGGAACATCATCTTGACCGGCGCCTGATTGGCGCGTTCTTGAGCGCGCTGTCGCCGCCGGGTGCGCATCTCTTCGGCCTGCACGGTCAGCACCCGCCCGATGCTGACGCCGAGCGCTTCCGCCTGTTTGATCGCCGAGACGAAACTTGCGATGTCGGGCACGCCGGTGCGTTCCGCCATATCGGTCAGCGCCTGGCGGCGCGGCACGCCCATCGACATATCGCGCAATACACGGCTGAATTCACGCGCCAGTTCGTTCGTCCACTTCGATGTGATCTCTTGGATTGCATTCTCGAAACTGAGACCGGCGGCAGTGGCAATTGCCAGCAGATCGAGCGCGTCCGGCAAGGCGTTGAGTAGTTCGGTCTGGCGCTGGCTGATCCTGCGCGCCAGCCAGACATCGGGCAGAAAGAAGGCGCAGAGCGCAATCCCGCCGAGCAGCAGGAAATTGAAGAAGGTCGGCGCGGCGCCGGACGCCCAGCCGATCACGCCTGCCAGCAGCGCGACCAGCACACACACGATGCCTCTGGCGCCAACGAAATCGGCGGCGGTCAATCCCCACGGATGCCCGGCCATTGCCAGGCGCAGGCGCAACGCCTCGTAGCGGTTCTGTGGCATAACCCAGGCAAACGCGCGCGACACCTGTTTCAGCAGCGGGATGATCACCCGCTCGGAAAAGGGCTTTGTCGCTTCCAGCGATGGGGCGGACGGCGCCTTTTCAACCGTCGGGCTGAGATAGGCATCGAGGCGTTCACCGACGGTCGCATCGCGGCGCGATGCCGTCAGACCGGCAACCACCAGGAGAATGGCAAGCGCCGTTATGATGCTCGGGATGATCAACATCAGACCCTCACGTCCACAATCTTCCGAATGATGAGAAAACCGACGACCGATGAAATGAATGCGCCGATTGGGATGCAGAGAATCAATCCCGGTTGGAACAGCCGCATCATGTACGTCGGGTTGATGGTGAAAATGATCAGCGCCAGCGCGAAGGGCAAGGCGCCGATGATGTAGCTCGAGATGCGCTGCATCGAGGTGATGACGCGCACCTCGCGCCGTAGTTTGGCGCGTTCGCGCATGGTGGTGCTGATGTTCTCGAGTATCTGCCCCAGATTGCCGCCGACGCGCGCATGGATCTTGATCGCCGTCACCACCAGGTCGAAGTCGGTGCTCTCCATGCGCTGCACCAGATTGTCGAGCGCCTGTGTAACGCTCAAGCCGAGTTGCACTTCCTGGAACACGCGCCGTAGTTCGGTGCGCATTGGCTCCTGCACATCACTGGCGACGTTGGCGAGCGACTGAACTAGGCTGAAACCGCCGCGCATCGAAGCGGTGATCAGGTCGAGCGTTTCGGGCAACTGATCGCTGAACTCTTGCTTGCGGCGCTGGCGGCGCACGCGCATCCAGAACGAGAGCGCCAGATGACCGGCAATCAGTGCGGCAGGCACGACCGGCACCTGGCGCCAGATCAGCAGCGCCAGCAGGGTGACGATCAGCGGCGTGGCAATGCGTATCAGCAGATATTCTGGCACGGTCAGCGGCAGGCTGGCAGCGGCGAGATCCTGTTCGATCCTGGCGGCGAAACTCTGCCGTTTGATGACCTCATTCAGTCGTTCGGCGATCTGCTGATCGTTCAGCGTGATGCTGCGCTCCGCATGACCGCCTCCCAGATAGGCGGTGATCCGGCTATCGACGCTGGTGTCGCGCGCTGCCAGGCTGCGCGCCGCGAACATCAGCGTCAGAATGGCCAGACCTGCCAGCAGCGCGGCGCCAATCGGAAGCACAAGATCGAGCGAGACAGGCGAGTCCATGGTATATTGTCCCTCTAGCGAACGCCTGGAATAACGTTGCCAAACACCTGCGGCGACAACGTGATATTCATCTGCTGCAACTTTTCGAGGAACCGCGGTCGAATGCCTGTCGGCACGATCCGACCAACGACTTTGCCGTCGCGCACCCCCTGCTGCTGGAAGACAAACAGATCCGAGAGTGAGACGACATCGTTCTCCATGCCGGTGACTTCGCAGACCTGCACAATCTTGCGCGAGCCGTCCTGGAGACGTTCGAGCTGAATGATGACGTGGATCGCCGATGCGATCTGCTCGCGGATGGCGCGCAGCGGCAGGTCCATGCCCGCCATCATGACCATCGTTTCCATGCGGCGCAGCGCGTCGCGTGGGCTGTTGGCGTGCAACGTGGTCATCGAGCCGTCGTGCCCGGTGTTCATCGCCTGGAGCATGTCGAGCGCTTCACCGGCGCGGCACTCGCCGACGACAATTCGATCCGGGCGCATACGCAGTGCATTGACGACCAGATCGCGCAGCGTCACTTCGCCGCGCCCTTCGATATTGGCAGGGCGCGACTCGAGGGTGACGACGTGGCGCTGCTGAAGTTGCAGCTCGGCGGCGTTCTCGATCGTGATGATGCGCTCATCGTCGGGAATGAACGACGAGAGCACATTGAGCATGGTGGTCTTGCCGGTTCCGGTGCCGCCAGCAACGATGCAGTTAAGCCGTCCAAGCACGCACGCGCGCAACAGTTCAATCAGTTCTGGCGATGCCGTCCCACGCGTGATCAGGTCAGTGGCGGTTAGCGGAATGCGCGAGAACTTGCGGATGGTGATCGTGCTGCCGTTGAGCGCCAGCGGCGGAATGATCGCGTTGACGCGCGAGCCGTCGGGCAGGCGTGCGTCGACCATTGGCGTCGTTTCGTCGCAGCGCCGGCCAAGCGGCGAGATGATCCGGTCGATAATGCGTCGCACATGGTCTTCGTCGATGAAACGAGCGTCGGTCTCGTGCAACTTGCCGTTGCGCTCGACCCAGATCTGATAGGGTCCGTTGACCATAATCTCGCTGATCGTATCGTCGGCCAGCAACGGTTCGAGTGGTCCGAGTCCGAGCAGTTCGGACTGCGCCAGGCGGATCAGGCGATGCCGTTCACGATCAGGAACGACGCGCCCGCTTTTGTCGAGGTGCTCGGTCACCAGATCGGCAATGCGGCGAGCATAGTATTCCGGCTCGCGCCGACCGCTCGTGTCGGTTTCGTTGATCAACTGCGATTGCACCGCTTCGATCAGATCACGTTCATCACGGTGGTCGTCGTGTGTCGGTGGCGGAACCTGCGATCGCGCCGCAGCAGGTCGCACCGGTTCGACTGGCGGACGCGGATCGTTGAAGGGTGCGGCATTGGTTGACTGTTGTGCATTGTTCGCGCCGCTGCGCGAGAAACGAAATCGATTCATGGCTAAATGTCCCTCTACGTTTCACGTCGCGCAAAACCAAAGAAACCGCGCCGTTCGATCAGCCCCGCCAATCCCTTCGAGCGCGAGCGGGACGGTGCGAGCGAGAGCGTAACGACGTGCTCGCCAGCGACGTGTGCTGCCAGTTTCAGCAGGCTCTGCCCTACCCAGCTTTCCGGGTGCGACATAACGATCGGAATGCCCCGATTGACGCTGTGTGTCACCAGGCGTCCTTCACTGGGAATGTTGGCGCTGATCGGATGGCGCAGATGTTGTTTGACATCCTCGAGCGCAATGCCATCGACGCTGGGAAAGCGGTTGATCACCAGCGTGATCTTGCCGCGCGTCAGCCCTTCGCGTTGAATGAACTCCAGAAAACGCTTGACATTCTTGAGCGACGGCACCTCCGGAGTTGTGACGACCAGCGTCTCGTCGGCTTTGCTGACCAGGGTTGCGGTGATTTCGTCGAGGAACGACCAGGTATCAGCAACGACGTAACTGTACCGTTCGAGCAACGCATCGATCAGGCGACCGATCTGTTCGCCGGTGATTTCGCCAGCGGCATCGGGCGTGTTGGGCGCAAGCAGCACGTGGGTGCCGGAACTGTGCTGCTGAACAACCGAGCCGATCATAGCGTCGTCGAGGTCATCGAGGTGATCGATCAGATCGACCAGCGTATGCTTCGACCAGAGGTTCAGGTGCACGCCAGCGTCGCCGAACTGAAGGCAGCAATCGGCGAGCAACACGCGGCTGGCGCTCACCTGACGCAAGCCGACCGCCAGATTGGCGGCGATCGTCGTCGTGCCCGACCCGCCTTTGGGTGAGATGACGACCACGAGTTTGCCGCGCACCTGCGGACGATTGCCATCGAGCCTCACCAGGGCGCGCGAGCGGCGGTCGCTTTCGGTTTCAAGCAGTGTGCGGATGCTCTGGATCAGTTCTGCATACTGGATCGGACGCGCGAGCACGTCGCGTGCGCCAACCGCTACGAGCCGCCGTAGCGTCGCCGTATCGACACGCGCCGTCACCGCGATGCAGATGGTCGCCGGCAGGGTGGTGAAGACCTGCCGTATCAGTTGTTCGGTCTGATCCGGTTCACGATCCACGATCACGAGGTCTGGGCGTGTTTGCTGGATCAGTTCGAAGCCAGCGGTCGTCGCTGCGACCCGATCAACGCGCGCGATCTCTGGTTCGGCAGCCAGGCGACTGATCCATTCCTGATCGAGACGTTCTGAAACAGTGACGATGACGACATGGATGCGAGTATTGGCAGCCACGAGTGATGTTCCTTCTACAGTGCACAATGTGCGGCGTTCGACGCTATGCTCAAGACCTCAAGGGTCGGGTGCGTTCTTCGACCTGCCCACGTTCGATATTCAACCTTCCCACCTGCAACCTTTGCATTGCTCCCCTCTCGCCTCTTGCCTCACACCTCATCACCGCATATAGCGCTGGATCAGTTCCGGCAGGTCGAGCGGCTCGGTGGTAAACGGCTCGGTATCGAGCGGTGAGCGGAGCGCAAAATCGATAGTTCCGCCGGTGTCCTTGATGTGCTTCAGAATGATTGCATCTTCAGGACGCATAGCGCAGAGCAGCGCAATTGCTGGCGTTTTGGTCTCGCCTTCGCGCGGCTCCGAGCGCAGCACCTTGAGCACCTGCACGTTCTGGAGCGTCAGCGCGGTCGTTGGCGTCGTCGGTTCGTCGGGCGCGGGCGCTGCCGAGGCGTTGAGCGGCGTGTTCAGGGTCAGATACAGGTCGATGCGGTCGCCATCCTCAATCAGATTGCTCTGTCCGAGGAGATCGATGATCGGGAAGGCAAAGAGCACATAGCCGGGCGGAATTTCCTGGCTGACCGACTCGCCGCGTTCACCAACGAACATGCTCTTCTGGAATGGTTCACCCTGACCAACCGTGCGTGCCAGAATGCGATTTTCAATCCGGGTCGTTTCGGTTAGCGCATTGACGGGAACCAGATCAACAGGATAATCTTTGAGAAGGATGTCGTCGGGTCCGATGGCATTGCCGGGAGCGAGTGGTCGGGCAGCCACCGGCAATTTGATCGTCGGAATCTGCTGCGCCTGCTGCGCCAGCACCTCGCGCCGCGCCTGTTCTGCGGCGGCGACTGACTGCTGCTGCAGCACAACATAGACTAGCGCTCCGGCGCCAATCGCAAGAAGCGCTCCCAGAGTGAGCAGTATCCAACCGCTGCGACGTGTCACTGCCAGCCTCCTTGAATTCCATTGATTTGCAGACGTCTTTTCATTCCTGTAAATATATCGTTTGAGGGCGCAAAACGTTATTCAAAAGGTGCATGACATGTTTTTAATCGAAAATTGGTTCGGTAGATGAATTTTGCCTTTTGATCTTCTGTCATGGTTGCATGGTAAAAAGATGATGAATCAGAAATGTTGACCACGAAGTGGAGAAATGCACTCTCGTAAATTGCTATTGTAAGTAGTACGGTGCTTAATCGTATATGACATCGTTTCATTTTTTGGTGGCATTCTTCGCAGAAAACGAGGCCTGGTCGTAAAAACGCCAATGGCGGGAATGGTTCGCCTTCCCGCTGCTGCGCGCGTAGGGGCGCGCACCGGCAGCCTGCCAGCGCCGCTGACGCTGCTGATCGGCCATGAGCGAGGTCGGGCAGATCTGCGCGCGTTGCTTCACCGTCCCGACATGCGCCTGGTGACGTTGACCGGCGCGGAGGGCAGCGGCAAGACGCGCCTGGCGCTGGCGGCGGCTGCGGACGTGACAGCGGAGCGCCGCGCAGAGTGTGGTTCGTCGCCACCAGCGTCGATCCGCCATCCGGCGCTGGCGGCGGCGGCGATTGCAACAACGCAGGGGGCGCGTGGACTGGTGCGGATGGTGGTGGGACCAGGCAGCGCACCGCGCTTTCTGATGCTGGAGACGGTGCACGAGTATGCGCGCGAGCGATTGCGTGAACGGGGAGCGGCGGAACTGCAATGGCGGCATGCCGAATACCGGGCCGACCGGGCGGAGACGGCTGAACTGCATTTCAGCGCATCTGAACAACCGGAATGGCTGGCGCTGGCGGATGCAGACCAGGAGAACGTCTGCAACGGCAGGCCGCGTCCGCGCTTCGGTTTCGCGCACTTCTGGCGTGGCGGTTCGCGTTACCGTAGCGCCTGGGGGTGAAACTCACGGCAGCCATCGTCCTGAACGCTGATCCCGGCATTGCAGCGCGCCAATGTGGTGCATCGATCGCCTGGTGTATGAACGAAACCTCGCTGCTGCACACGCCGCGCTGGGGATGCGGCGTTCGATGCCGCACGGGTTGAGGGTGTGGCGATGGTGTGGGAGGCTGCCGCCGATGCGGCAGTCGATTGGATTGCGGCTACGACAACATCGTTCGAATCAGACTGAGCACCTGCTCGATATCGAACGGTTTTTGAATGATCACCGCTCCTTCGGCTTCGAGGTCAGCAAACCAGGGCTTCCAACTTAACGCGGTAATGACGAAAATCGGAATGCCATCCTCTTGAAGCTGGTCCTTCATGCGCTGAAACGCCTCGACGCCGTCCATTTGCGGCATCATAATATCGCAGATCACTAGACTGGGGCGAAGGGTCGCAAGTTTTTGAGTTCCCTCCTGACCATCGCTGGCAAGTTCGACACGATACCCCGCCTCGCGCAACGCAATCTCCAAAACGGTCTGCATTGCCGGATCATCATCAATGACCAGAATGGTCGGCTGTTCGTCCATGAGCACATCCTGCGAAGATTGTAGATCGACTTGCTGTGTCCGGTCAGGCGGCGGACGATAATGTGCGGAGAAACAACCGCCCCGAATCAGGAACGCGCCTATTATAGCACGAAGCGTAGCGTCGCCGGATAGAATTGGTATAATGTAGTGGTCACACAACCGCCAGTTAACCAATGCCGGTTGAGATGCAGAGCGGAGCCATGCCCATTCCTGCTTCAACATACGACGACACACCAGAAACCATCGCCTGTCAGAGCGTGCTCGATGCGATGAACGCGCAGATCGCCGTTCTTGACCGGAATGGCGTCATTGTCGCGGCGAATCGGGCGTGGTTGCGCTCAGTTGCGGCGCAGAGCGGCGATCGCCTGTTTCGGATCGGTGCGCACTACCGTGACGACTGGACCTGTGAACAGAGCGTCTTTGCCGGGGTGGCGCCGGATGCGCCGGCCGGGATCGATGCCGTGCTACGGGGCGAGCGAACGTCCTTCGTGCAAGAATACGCTCGTCAGACGGATGAAGGCGAGCGCTGGTTCCGTCTGGAAGCGATGCCGCTCAGGCAGGAGGGCGTGGCGCTTGTCAATACCGACATCACTGCACAGCAGGCTCTCGAGGCGCTGGCCCGCCTGCGCGAGCAGCATCAGCGCCTGCAGAACCGTGTGCGGCGGCGGCGACGGCTTGCCCATGCCCCCCGCCAGTCGTTGCGATTGTTGATCGAGCAGACGACCCGCCTGGCGCGCGCCAACACCGAACTGCAACAGTTTACCTCGATCGTGTCACATGAACTGCGCGAACCGTTGCGGATGGTCAGCAGCTTTCTCGACCTGCTTCGGCGACATTATGGCGAACAGATCGATGAGCGCGCCAACGAATACATCACCTACGCTCACGATGGCGCTATGCGGATGCAATCGCTCATCGACAAACTGCTGGCGTATGCGCGCCTCGACCAGCACCGGCCCGTGATGCGTCCTGTCGATTGCAACGATGTTCTGGCGCGCGCTATCGGGATACTGCAAGTAGCCATCGCCGAAAGCCGGGCAGAGATCACCTTCGATCCGTTGCCCGCCGTTCTCGGCGACGATGTCGAGCTTGGGCTGGTGTTTCGCAATCTGATCAACAATGCGATCAAGTTCTGCGGCGACGAGCGGCCGCGCATTCATATCGGCGCGCAACGCCGGACGAATGAGTGGCTCTTTACGGTGCGCGATCATGGCATCGGCATTCCAGGAGAGGATGTGGAACGCATTTTCAACATGTTCGTTCGCGGTCAGAGCCGGCGCCAGTATCCGGGAAGCGGGATCGGGTTGGCGATCTGCCGGAAGGTGATCACCCGGCACGGCGGCCGGATCTGGGTCGAGCGCCCTGCCGATGGCGGGGCGCTGTTCTGCTTTACGTTACCGGCGCTTCCGTAGCGTCTGTGTCCGCACAGGCGCGGTGAACGTCGTCAGGGCGAATGTCATGCATAGCGAAACCAGTGCGCCACTCAAAATCCTGCTGGTTGAAGACAATCCTGGCGATGCGCGTCTGGCTGCCGAGGCGCTTGCTGCCACGAGCATCGGGACGTTTGTGCTCACGCACGTCGAACGACTGGCGGACGCGCTCGAACTGCTCCAGCAACGGTCGTTCGACGCCGTGCTGCTCGATCTGTCGCTGCCCGACAGCGGCGGGCTGGATACCGTGAAACGCGTGCTGGATCAGGCGCCGGATACACCGGTGGTTGTGCTGACCATGCTCAGCGATGAAAGGCTGGGTGTGCAGGCAGTGAATGCCGGCGCGCAGGATTACCTGCAGAAGGGGAGTTGCGTGCAGGAATTGCTGGCGCGCTCGGTGCGCTATGCGGTCGAACGCCATCGTTTGTTGCGTGAACTTCAACACGCCCGCCAGCAGGAACAACTGGCGCGCAACGCACGCGAGATCGCAGCGGTCGAACAACTGTCGCACGATGCGCGCACGTCGGTTACCGCGCAACTGTACAGCGCCACGCCGCTCCGTGAGGCGCAACCAGACCTGTTCGCGGAACTGGTCGCGCAGTATGGTCAGATTCTCGATCAACGGTTGGAACAGCGCGCGTATAAAATAGACGTCAACACATCCGACCCGCTGCGTGAGATCGCCTATCAACTCGGCTTTCTGCGCGCCGGTCCGCGTGATGTCGTCGATGTGCATACGCAGGCGATGCGTCAGCGCGTGCGGAATGCCAGCGTGATTCGCATGCAGGCGTATGTCGAAGAGGGCCGGCTGCTTGTCCTTGAATTGATGGGGTATCTGGTATCATACTATCGCAACTACGCACTTGGCGGCGCGCATTGATTGATTTATGATACCATTCACATCAGCGGCAGGAGCAGCGGGGACCAGACCGTTCGAGGGGGAAAGGGAACCGATGACGAGCAAGTTCGTTCTCAAGCTCTATGTCACCGGACAGACGCCGCGCACGGAGCGGGCGATCCAGAACCTGCGACGCATCTGTGAGCAGAACCTGGGCAGTCAGTATCAGTTGTTCGTGATCGACGTGCTGGAGCAGCCGCACCTGGCGGAACAGGAGCGAATCCTGGCGACGCCGACGCTGATCAAAGAACTGCCGCCGCCGGTTCGACGCATCATTGGTGATCTGTCGGATACGCTCAAAGTGCTGCAAGGGCTGGATCTGCCAATCCACCCCTCGGGTACAGGAGGAACGCACGAGTGACTCAGAATCCGCGTCTACCAGCCATCGAGAAACTGCCAACCGGGATCAGCGGCTTCGATCTGATTGCAAACGGCGGCATTCCCGCCGGTCGCACCACGCTCGTTTCCGGCACCGCCGGCAGCGCTAAGACCGTGTTCGCTGCGCAGTTTCTTGCCGAAGGCATTCGCAAATATGGCGAGCATGGGGTGTTCGTCACCTTCGAAGAACCGCCGTCTGATATTCGGCGCAACATGGAGTCGCTCGGGTGGGATATTCCAACCTGGGAGAGCGAAGGGCGCTGGGCATTCGTCGATGCATCGCCGCAGCCGGGTGAAGAAGTTCTGTTCGCGGGCAATTACGATCTTGGCGCCCTCCTGGCGCGTATCGAAAATGCTGCCCGCCGGATTGGCGCCAAACGCCTGTCGATGGACTCGCTCGGCGCGATCTTTACGCAATTTGCCGATAGCGCCGTGGTGCGCCGCGAGTTGTTCCGCGTCGTTTCGGCGCTGAAACGGATGGGCGTCACTGCGATCATGACCGGCGAACGCACGCAGGAATATGGCGACATTGCGCGCTACGGCGTCGAAGAGTTCGTCGCCGATAATGTGATCATCCTGCGTAATGTGCTGGAAGATGAGAAACGCCGCCGCACCATCGAGATCCTCAAGTTCCGCGGCACGTCGCACCAGAAGGGCGAATTTCCCTTCACCATCATGTCTGGTGAAGGCATGGTCGTCATTCCGCTGTCCGCTATCGAACTCAAGCAGCGCTCGTCCGATATTCGCGTCACGTCGGGCAACCCGGAACTCGACCGCATGTGCGGCGGCGGCTTTTTCCGCGACTCGATCCTGCTGGTGTCGGGCGCAACGGGAACCGGCAAAACCCTCATGACCACTGAGTTTATGGCGGGCGGGGTCAACCGCGGGGAACGCTGCCTGCTCTTTGCCTTCGAGGAGAGCCGCGAGCAACTGTTCCGCAACGCAACTGGCTGGGGCGTCGATTTCGAGCAGATGGAGCGCGATGGGTTGCTGCGCGTCGTCTGCGAGTATCCGGAAACCGCCGGGCTTGAGGATCACCTGATCGCGATGAAGAAAATGATCCAGGAGTTTCGCCCCAACCGTGTGGCGGTCGATAGCCTCTCCGCGCTGGAGCGCGTCTCGACGATCCGCGGCTTCCGCGAGTTTGTCATCAGCCTGACGTCGTTTATCAAGCATCAGGAGATCGCCGGTCTGTTCACGGCGACGACTCCGAGCCTGATGGGGGGCGAGTCGGTGACTGAAACCCATATTTCAACGCTGACCGACTCGATCATTCTGCTGCGCTACGTCGAGATGTTTGGCGAGATGCGGCGCGGGTTGACGGTGCTGAAGATGCGCGGATCGATGCACGATAAGGACATCCGCGAATTTACTATCGATAATCGCGGCATGCATATTGGTCGTCCGTTTCGCCAGGTGACCGGCATTCTTTCGGGAAATCCGATTCATATCTCGCCTGGCGAAATCGACCGCGTGAATCAGCTCTTCAGCGATGATAATGAACAACAGTCGTGATACGTGCAAGTTCTGGCGATCAGGCGCGTCTGATCACCAACCGTTGATCGACACCCTTCCATATACATTCCATGGGAACCGCAGAAACGCACGCTGTGCGCCCCGCTCGTCGCGTTGATCGTGGCCCGCTCTGCGCGTTTCCATAACAGGGGGTGGTGATGCTTCGTTCGCCTACGACTGTAGTGATTGCTGTGCTTGCAGTTGCTGCGGTTGGAACCGGTTTGGTGATCGCCAGTCTTTTCGGTATATGGAATGCAGCAATTCCTCCGTCGACATTTGTGACGGCTGTTGCGCGCAGTGTGATAGCCGGTACGGACATGACGCTTGCTACGCCTTCAGGGGGAAATGTGACTTCCGAACCAACACCCGCAGTCCTGTCGCCCACGACCCGTGAGACGCTCACCGTTGCCCCAACTGGCAGTATGCCTGCCAGTGCGCCAACAATCACTGCGCCGACAGCCACGGCGCTTGCGACGGGCGCCGAAGCGCCGACCACTGCGCCGACAGCCACGGCGCTTACGACGGGCGCCGAAGCGCCGACCACTGCGCCGACAATTACTGCCGTTGCAACAGACAGCGCCCAGGAAACGCCATTCGTTGAGTATGTCGTGCAGCGCGGCGATACGCTGTATGCCATTGCGAAACTGTTCAATGTTTCGGTTGAAGACATTCTGGCATACAATACCATAGCCAACCCTGCAAGCCTGACGATCGGGCAGACACTGCGGATACCGACAGGTGACGTGACGTATGTCGAGTATGTTGTGCAACGTGGCGATCTGCTGGTCACGATCGCGCAACGCTTCGGGGTGTCGGTTGAAGATATTCTGGCTATCAATGATATTCGCAATCCTTCGAGCCTGACGGTGGGACAGACGCTGCGCATACCACGGAGATTGCCATGAACCGCGCCAATGTAGTGGACGATTTGCGACGAGTTGTTGGACCGCGCGCCGTCATCGACGATGCCGCGACGCTGCTGACCTATGAGGCGGATGGGTGTGTGCTGGATACGCACGCGCCTAATGTGGTCGTGCTGCCTGCCACAACTGAGGAAACCGCCGAAGTGGTGCGGATCGCCAATCGTGCGGGCATGCCGATCGTGCCGCGCGGCGCGGGAACCGGCCTCTCCGGCGGAGCGACGCCGATCCACGGCGGGATTGTCGTCTCGACGGCGCGGATGGAACGGGTGCTGGAAGTGGACGTGCGCAACCGGCGCGTGCGTGTGCAGCCGGGGGTGATCAACTGGGAACTTTCTCAGTATCTGACCCCCTACGGCTACGCCTTTATGCCCGACCCATCATCGCAGAAGGCGTGCACTATCGGTGGCAACATTGCCAATAACAGCGGTGGTCCCCACTGCCTCAAGTACGGTCTGACGACGAACCACGTGCTGGCGTTGCGCGTCGTGTTGCCTGATGGCAGCGTCATCTGGACGGGCGATGGGCGGCAGGACGGCATCGGGTACGATCTGGCAGGGGTGTTGACCGGCAGCGAAGGAACCTGTGGCATTATCACCGAGGCGTGGGTGCGGATGACCCGCCTGCCGGAGTCGCTGCGCGTAGTGCTGGCGTTGTTCCCCGATATTCCGTCTGCGTCGCAGACGGTCTCGACCGTGATTGCCCGCGGGTTTCTCCCGGCTGCCCTGGAGATGATGGACCAGTTGGCGATCCGCGCCGTGAATGGCATGTATCGCCTGGGGCTGCCGGAAAGCGCTGGCGCGGCGCTGTTGATCGAACTCGATGGCGTGAATGACGGGCTGGATGATCTGCTCGCCGAAGTCACCGGCATCTGCCACGATATGGGCGCGATGGATGTGCGCCCGGCAAAGACCGCCGCCGAGCAGGCGCAGGTCTGGGCGGCGCGCAAGAATGCATTCGGCGCGATGGGGCGTCTGGCGCCGACATACTATCTGGTCGATACGGTTGTGCCGCGCACGCGCCTGCCGGCGACGCTGGCGCGCGTCGGCGAGGTGTCGCGTGAGTATCGCCTGCCAATTGCCAATGTGTTTCACGCCGGCGATGGCAATCTGCACCCGCTCATCCTGTTCGACCGCCGCGATGACCATCAGCTCGAACGGGCGCTCAACGCTGCCACCGATATTCTGCGCGAGTCGATCAATCAGGGCGGGGTGATCAGCGGTGAGCACGGCATCGGCGTCGAGAAACGCGATTATATGGACCTGCTCTTCACCACCGACGATCTGGCGGCGATGGCGGGGCTGAAACGCAGTTTCGATCCGCGTGAGATCTTCAACCCGGGCAAGATCTTTCCCAAAGGTGTCGGCTGCGGCGAACTGGCGGCGCTGCGGCGGCGTGGTCTGCCAGTCGCCGACGTGATGGGCGCCGATATACCAGCGGGGACATGGTTGTAGGGTTGAGGGTGGGACGAGAGGCGCGAGGGGCGAGGGGCGTGCGGGTTGAGGGTTGCAGGTGAAGGTTACACGTTGAACGTTGCGGTTTGGCAGGCAAGGCAGGTTGCAGGTGGTCGGCAGCGCGGAGGCGCACGGCCGTGCGCCCTTCAGCGGCGTCGATGCGTCCCTGGCGAAGATGCGTCAGCGCCTTTTGTGTGATCAGCCCGACAATTGAGCATCGGGCGTGGGTAAGGCAAAATGGCTGCATCATATCCAGGTACAGAGCATGCACAGGTGGACCCGGCTGCGCTTCCAGCGCCCCGGACGTGGGAGGAGTTTCTCGCGTGGCGCGATGAAGACATCCACGCCGAGTGGGTGGACGGGCAGGTTATTCTGATGTCTCCCGCCAGCAGCGACCATCAACTGCTCAAAGTGTTCCTGGTGCAGGTGCTGGGACTCTATCTGGAACAACGTCCCCAGGGGTTGATTCTTGATGCCCCCTTCCTGATGCGATTGCCCTCACGTCCAAGCGGGCGTGAACCAGATATTCTTTTCATTGCGCAAGAACGTCTGAACCTTCTCCAGCCAGCGTTCCTCGACGGTGCAGCGGATCTGGTGGTGGAAATCATCTCCCCGGAGAGTGACGAGCGCGACCGTGGCGAGAAGTTCATTGAGTACGAAGCGGCGGGTGTGCGAGAATACTGGTTGATCGATCCGTTGCGTGAAGAGGCGATGTTCTACCAGTTGACGCCGCAGGGTCGCTACCGCCTGGCGCTTCCCTCGCCCGATGGCGTGTATCACTCTGCGATCATCGCCGGGCTGTGGCTGCGCGTCGAGTGGCTGTGGCGACGCCCGCCGGTCCTGCGTATTTTGAAAGAATTGGGCATCCTATGACGCGCCTTGTCGATGAGATCCGATCCGCCCTTCCTCACGATTCTGTTCAGGACGACGATGCATCCCTGACAGCATTCAGCGTGCAGGGCGTTCGACCGGCGTGCGTTGTCACGCCTGGTACGATCGAAGAGCTTCAGACGGTCATGCGGGTGGTGGCGGAGCAGCGCGCGACGCTTGTGCCGTGGGGCGGCGGAACGCAGCAGTTGATCGGCGCGCCGCCGAGTCGGCTCGACCTGGTGGTGCGTACCACGCGCCTTGACCGGGTGCTTGCGCATACCCCCGACGACCTGACGATTTCGGTCGAGGCAGGCATGACGTTTGGCGCGCTGCGCGCGCATCTGAAGCGGCACGGACAGATGCTGGCGCTCGACCCGCCCTTGCCGGATCGGGCGACAATTGGCGGGTTGATCGCAACCGCTATGGATGGACCGCGACGCCTGGGATATGGGACGCTGCGCGATGTGTTGATCGGGATTACTGTGGTTGAAGTCGGCGGGCGTCTTTCGCGCGGCGGCGGCATGGTCGTCAAAAATGTCAGCGGCTTTGATATGATGAAACTCTACCTGGGGAGTTTTGGTACGCTGGCGGTCATCGCCGGCGCGAATTTCAAACTGCTGCCATTGCCGCGCGCATCGGGAACGATCATCTGCCAGTTTGCGGACCCCACACAGGCGTTCGCGGCGCTCGATGAACTCGACGGTACACAACTGGCGCCGGTTGCCGCCGAGTATCTCAATAGCGGCGCTCTCGCAGCGCTGGGACACACCGGCGTCTGCGCGCTGGCGCTGGCTGCCGAGGGGCTACCACAGGCGGTTGAACGTCAGTTGCGCGATATGTGCGCGCTTGTGCAGCGCCATGGCGCACAGGCGGTCGAGCGGCTGGACGGCAGCGAGGCGGCGGCGCTCTGGGCAGGCGTCGCCGACCTGCCGCAGACGGCGATACTCGCTGCCGATGAAGCGGTGGTGAAACTGTCGGTGCTGCCGGCGAATGTTGCGGATGCGATTGCCCGGTGTGAAGCCGCTGCCGCGCGCGCAGGCGCGTCTGCTGTTGTCGATGCCAGGGCGCTCAGCGGCGTGCTATACCTGCGACTGCAACCGGTGACATCTGCATCGCTCACCAGCGTGCTGCGTGATCTGCCAGGTGTGCAGTGGGTGGCGACGACGCTCCCCGCCACGCCGCGCTGGGGCGCGCCGCCGCAGGGCATCGAGGTGATGCGGCGTATTCGTGAAGAGTTCGATCCGCTGGGTTTGCTCAACCCGGGACGGTTTCTGCCGGGAATCTGATCGCGGGTCATTGCAGAGGCAGCGCGGCGCTGCGCCGAAGCGATTGTTTCGGGCGGCTCGATTGTATCGCTGCGCACACAATGACGGCGCGCAGCATGGCGGAGGGAGCGACTCTGTCGATCGCTCACGATGTCTCCAAAATGAAGAGGCAGCGGAATGGTTGTGACCGGCGCCGATGCACGACGTTCCGCCGGCTGCAAGCGTCTCTTATGCGGGCAAGATGCCCACGCGCCCAGGAATGGCATGAGACAACGGAGTCGTCAATGACCACAGGTGAGTGGATTGGTCTTGGCATCTCGTATGCCTACGCGATCGGGTTGCTGCTCTTCGGTGAGGCATTGCATCGCTTCGCCGGTCTTCCTGCCGACCTGACGCGCAAGATGATTCACATTGGCGCGGGCATGTGGGTCTTCGGCATTCTGGCGCTGTTTGATCGCTGGGAGATTGGCATCATTCCCTTCGCCACCTTTATCTTCGTCAACTTCATCCTCTACCGCTACCGGATCGTGCGCGCTATGGACCGTGAGGACAGTTCCCCCGGCACGATTTACTTTGCGCTGGCGATCACGCTGATCTATGCGCTCCTGTGGCGCCCGCAGGGTCCTATTGATCGCGGCGTGGCGGCGACAGCCGGGGTGATGGCGATGACGTGGGGCGATGCGCTGGCGGCGCTCACCGGTCAGCGCATCGGCAGGCGCCGGTATACCGTCGGGCAAAGCACGCGCACGCTGGAAGGGTCGGCGGTGATGTTTGCGGCAAGCGCGATTGCTATGGTGTTGACGATGCTCCTCCTTCCAGGATCGGCGTGGGCGCCGTTTGCGCCATTCGCCGACCCGGCGCGCGCGGTCGTTGCCGCGTTCCTTGGCGCTGCCGTCGCCACTGCGGTCGAAGCCGTGTCGCCGCACGGAACCGACAACCTGAGCGTTCCTGTCGCGGCGGCGGCTGTCGCGTTCCTGGCGGGGATTTGACCTCAGTGCTGCGCCTTGAGGCGGTCGGTGAATTGCTTCCGCGCTTTCATGACCTTGGGCGCGACGACAGCGATACAGTATCCTTGATATGGATTTTTCACAAAGTATTCCTGGTGGTACTCTTCCGCCATCCAGAATACGGTAAACGGCTTCACCTCGGTCACGATCGGCGCTTTCCAGATCTTTGCGGCGTTCAGTTCTGCGATCGTTGCTTCAGCAATGCGGCGCTGTTCGTCGTTGTGGTACAGAATGATCGAGCGGTACTGCGGACCGACATCAGCGCCCTGACGGTTGGGGGTGGTCGGGTCGTGGATGCTGAAGAAGATGTCGAGCAGATCGCGGAAGGTGATCACCTGCGGATCGAAGGTGATCTGCACCACCTCGGCATGACCGGTTCTGCCAGCGCAGACTTCCTCATACGTCGGGTTGGGCTTGTGCCCGCCAGCATACCCCGACTCAACGCTGATGACCCCTTCGATTTCGTCATACACTGCCTCGAGGCACCAGAAGCATCCGCCGCCAAGCGTGGCGACGTCGCGGTTTGATGTGGGTTGGTTGGTCATGAGAACTCCTTTGCATTACTCGGGTTCTCCATAAGTATACGTTAAGTAGAACTCAGAACCAAGAACGAAGAACCAAGAACTCAGAACGAAGAACCAAGAACCAAGAACTCAGAACCAAGAACTCAGAACCAAGAACTCAGAACCAAGAACTCAGAACGAAGAACCAAGAACGAAGAACGAAGAACCAAGAACGAAGAACGAAGAACCAAGAACGAAGAACGAAGAAGAAGGGTTAGGGGTCAGGGATCAGGGGTTAGGGGTTAGGTTCTCAGTTCTCAGTTCTCGGTTCTCAGTTCTCAGTTCCTGGTATGCTATAATGCGCCGTCTGAACGATGGCGAAACACAACGCCGGGACATGACATGAAGGGAACATGGCGAAGCGCGGGCTTGATCGCGGCGGTCGCGCTTGGCGTCATTTTGATTGGGGCGAGCATGGCGCTCGCGCAGGAACGTATCGGGCGCTGCGCTGCTGTTCCGCTGCTTGCCAATGATCTGCTGGCAGCGCCTGATTTTACGAACCTGGCGCCGGGCACGCCATCCGGCGTGCTGCTGCCGGTTGGATGGAGCGCGGCAGCAACGGGTGTGCAGATCGGCGACTTCACCGTTTCCGGCAGCGGTCGCTCGTTCCAGGTGCTCGGCATCGCCAACCACCTCCGCACTCCTGAGGTGGCTGTGCGTCCCGGCGTGTCGTACTGCGCCGTCGCGCAGGCGCTTGCCGATTCGGTCGCGGCGACGCGGGTGCGCCTTGGGTTTCACTGGGTCGATGCCGGCGGCGATGTTTTGCGTACCGATTGGAGCGGCTGGCAGGAGGTGCGGCGCTGGAATGGACCCGCCGACGTGCACCCCTGGTCGCCGATCGGCGGCGGGTTCACTGCTCCTGATGGCGCGGCGCGCCTCGCAGTCACCTTTCATCCCGCTTCCGACGACCGGATCTACCTGGATACCATTCGCATCCGTACCGGCCGCTTCCCCGCATTCGGCGAGATGCCGCCGCAGTCGCCAGAGCGACCGGTTGGGGTGGCTGTACTTCCCTGGCCCAACGGCGCGCGTGCAGCGCTCTCGTTCTCGTTCGACTGGGAAACGACGATGGGCGGGCTGATCCACTCGCGCTCGGTTGATGATCCGAATGTCGATCAGGACCCGCTGCTGCGCGGGATGCGCATGCGCGAGGGGGTGACGACCACCGTGGAACTCTTTCGTCCCTACGGCATTCGTGCCACGTATTACGCGACCGGGTACAATTTTCTCACCGGCAACCGCGAGCAGCGACGGTTTATGGGCGATCCGACGTTCACATGGGCAAACCGCGCCAATCGCTGGCAGACCGACGCCTGGCAGCAGCAACCCTGGTTCTCGCCCGATCCGTATGGCACGGCAGAAACCGATCCGGCGTGGTATTTTGGCGACCTGATCCCGCTGTTGCAGCGTGAGGGGCACGATATTCAGAGTCATACGTTCAGCCACCTGTACGGCGGGCTTGCCAGCGCCGAGGAATGGCGCAGCGATCTGTCTGAATGGCGCGCCGTCGCCGCAGAACGCGGCGTTCCGCCAGCGCGGTCGCTGGCGTTTCCCTGGAGTGGCAGCGCCGGAATGAGTTATGCGAACTGGCAGGCGCTGGCAGAAGCGGGGATCACGTCGGTCACCCGCACCAACTGGAATCCGCGCCAGCCGCAGTATCATCTGGTGAGCCAGGAAAATCCGCACTGCCGACCGGTGCCAGGGCACGAAACCATTCTGGCATGTCCGGATTTCTACCTGACTGAACGCAGCGCAACGCAGGCGCCCGTAATGATTGAGCGGGCCATTGCTGTCGGTGGGATGATCGATCTGTGGGCGCATACCGAAGAAGTGGTCAGCCCGGCGCAGATGGCTGCCTGGGGCGAGGTTGTGCGCTATGCCGCCGCGCGCCGCAATGCCGGCGATCTCTGGATCGCGCCGCTGGCAGAGATCGCCGACCGACAACACGCGGTGGCGCAGGTGCACATCGAGCAGCGCAAACCTGAAACCGTAAACCCTGATCTTTCCCAATCGGCGCCCGTGCGCCTGCTGGTGACGAATCGCAGCACACGCAATCTGGAGGGACTCACGCTCAGGCTGCCCTTCGACATCCGGCAGGCGACGGTGCAGCATGCGAATGGCGCCGTCAACCCCATCACCCGCAGTGCAGCGCTGGTGTTCGATCTGGCGGCTGGCGAGACAGTTGAGGTGACGGCATGGCCAGCATAGTAAATAGGTATGCGTGGACGCAGACCACGTGGCGGATACAGCCGGGTGACTGGGCTGTTCTGGCAATGCTCGCTTGCGGAGCGCTGGCAATGATGTACCCGGTGCTTGCCGCGCCATCATCGCGTATCATAGGGTGGCCCGGCGACAATGTTCAGTATGTCTATGCTGCCGGGTGGATCGCCGAGGCGCTGCGCACCGGCGCCTCACCGTTCGTCGATCCACGCATCAATGCGCCTGATGGTCTGGCGTTGACCGCTACTGACGTGCCGTACATTGGGTACATCGCAGTGGCGCCGCTGACATGGCTCTTTGGTCCGGTCTTTGGCTATAATGCGCAACTGGCGCTGGCTCATTTTCTTTCAGGGTTATGCGCCTATCTATGGATACGGCATCTCACCAATAGTCGCATTGGAGGGCTGGCAGCAGGTCTGGCGTTCATGCTGGCGCCATTTCGCCTGGCGCACAGTTACGGTCACCCGCAGATCGTCAGCACCTATCCGTTGCCGCTGTTTTTCTGGGCGCTCGATGCTTCACTGCAACCACTGCCCAATCGCAAGGCGCTTGCAGGTCTGGCCGGCGCAACATTGCTACTCGGTGCAGCATCGCAGTATTATCTGGTGATCGGTCTGATCTGCGGGGTTGTCTATGCGCTGCTGACGCTGGCAACACGCCGGGTGCGTCTGTTGTCGCGGGTATGGCTTGCAGTTGCGGCGGTCCTGATCGGTGCGCTGCTTGCGGCTGCTCCCTACCTGATGACGGCGCGTGATGGCATTTATACGCCTTATAGCCTTGAATCGACACGTATGTGGTCGGCGAGTCCGATGAATTTTGTCGCTCCCTCCCATCTACACCCGCTCTGGGGGGCGTTCATTGAACAGCGACGCCCCGAAACGCTGTGGGTTGAAAAAACGCTCTACGTCGGCATCGTCTCCGGAATACTGGCGCTGGTTGCGTTGCGCCATTGTGATCGCCGATGGGCTTGGACAGGAACTGCGTTCGTGGCGGCTATCCTGGCGCTCGGCACCGATCTGCACATGGGGAATGTCCCCCTGCACCCCGATACTCCGGTCTGGCTGCCGGCATATTATCTACACCAGTTGCCGGGCACGAATCTGATGCGTGTTTGGGCGCGATTCGGGATGGTTACAATCCTGTTCGTCGCGCTGCTGGCAGGCGTGGGTGCAGCGCGCCTGACTCATCGCAACGATGCGTCAGGACGACTCTACAACGGCGGCGGTGTCGGGTTCGGCAGTCTGACGAAAATACGAACAGTTGTTCCTGCCGTCGTGATCATCGGGTTGGTGGTTCTGGATCTGCTGCCGGGGCGTATCAATGAATATACCGTGCTGACTCCTCGCCCGATTGACCGCTGGCTTGCGCAGCAGCCGGGCGATTTTGCGGTTGGATTTGTTCCGGTTATTGATGCAACGACCAACTATTACATTCTGTTTGGCACACTCACCCACGGCAAGCGGACGATCGCCTTTATGCATCAGGCGCACATACCGCCTGTCTTCCAGGATTTCAACGAGCGTTCGAGTGGATTCCCCGATAGCGCCTCGGCGCAGCGACTGCGCGAATTGGGGATACGGTATTTGCTGCTGGAAAAACCGATCTTCGACGGCACGCGCGCGTTCCGCTGGAGCGTCGTCGAGCAGCGGTTGGCGGAAACGCCAGAATTGCGCGTTGTTCAGGAAGTCGGCGATGTCGTTGTTGTGGAATTTCGCTAGACGATGGGTATGGCGCGTCTTGCTGCACCGGCAACCTGGATCGTGGCATTGAGTCGCCAGCGGGGACCGTTGCGCCTCTACCAGTGGCTCTGGCTGCTGCTATGCACCCTCGGTGCGCTGGCGGCGGCGGCGCCGCGCATTCTCTCACAGCCGATCCGCTACGAAACCGCTGCCATTGTATACATCGACGCCGCCGGGCGCTACCACGAGTTGTATACCGACGGTCAGCCCGATGACGATTACCGCGCGGTTGAGATGCAGGCGTTCGAGTTGCTCCGGGCGCGCCGTCCTGACCTTGGCGGACCGACATATGCGGTGTATTTTGTACCACATTCCGACGGGCGGGTTGAAGTTCTCGCCACGGGTCGGACTCCTCTCGAAGCGCAAATGCTGGCGAATGAAGCGGCAGAAACACTGGCGCGCGCAGTGCGCGCTGCCGGCGGGCGCGAGATTCTGCGCAACCTGATGGGCTGGGAATTGACCGAGGCGCTCCAGGGGCGCCAGCCGGAAACGGCATTCCAGCGCCTGCTGCGCGAAATTATTCGGACGCAGGCATTCCCGCTTAATCGGGCGGTCGAGCCGGTTTCTGCGTACATTACCGTTGATCAACTACCGCGCGAAGAGTTAAGCGACCTGACCCGCGCCCTGGAAGTGCGCGAGGAACAGTTGACGCGCATCGACATTCCCGCGCTGGAGGTGCGCCGTGTGACGGCAACCGGCGCGGCGCTCCAGCAGATCGATGCCGATCTGCTACGTCTGACGGCGGGGCGGCAGGCGATCCGCGAGGCGCTGGCGTACCTGTATCGCAATCTTGGGGCGGCATTCGTGCCCGATGCTTCGGGTGACGCCTATCGCGCCAGCCGCGCGCCGTTGCCGCAAAACGCCGTCGACCGGCGCATTCCGCTGCTGCTTTCGCTGGCAACGATGGTCGGGTTGCTGTTCGGCGCGGCTGGCGTGGCGGTGGATCGCAGCGCCGGCGCGATGCGCAAAATCCTCGAACTGTGGGCGTACCGCGAATTGATCCGCAACCTGGTGCTGCGTGATCTGCAGGTGCGCTACAAAGGCAGCGCCCTTGGCTATCTCTGGACGCAACTTGCGCCGCTCCTGCTCATGCTGGTCTTCTGGTTTGTGTTTAGCGCCTTCTTCCAGGCGGACATCGCCATGTTCCCGGTGTTCCTTCTGGCCGGTTTGCTGCCGTGGAACTTTGCCAGCGAAGCGGTGAACGGCGCGGCGCGTAGTGTGATCGATAATGCCGCGCTGGTCAAGAAGGTGTTTTTCCCGCGTGAGGTGCTGCCGCTGGTGGCAGTGCTCTCCAGTCTGGTGAACTTTGTGCTGTCACTGCCGATGCTGCTGCTGGTGATGGCGGCGGTGCAGTCGATGTATGCGCCGCTGCGCGCCACCGGCGCCTGGACGAATTTCTCGTGGACGTTCGTGTATCTGCCGGTGTTGATCGGCATCCAGACGATGTTTCTGTCCGGCGTGGCGCTCTTTCTCAGTGCGCTGGCGGTGCGTTACCGCGATACGGTGCATCTGATCGGCATTTTCATTCAGTTCTGGTTCTTTCTCACACCGGTCATCTATGCGCTCGATCGGGTTGCCGGTCCGCTGGCGCAACTGGTGCGCTGGCTGAACCCGATGGCGTCGCTGGTCGAGTTCTACCGCGAAATCCTGTATGGCAACGCCGTGGCGTTCGGTCAGATTCCCACGCCGAACCTGCCCGCGCTCGACAGTGTGTTGCGCGTGCTGCTGACATCCCTGGCGACGCTGGCGCTTGGCTACTGGTACTTCCAGCGTCGCAGCGGCGAGTTTGGGGAGCGGCTGTGAGTAGGGGTTAGGGGTTAGGGGTCAGGACGTGATATGGGCGCCTTGAGCATTCAACCTTCAACTTTCAACCTTCAACCTTCAACCTTCAACTTTCAACCTTCAACCTTTAGCCCTCAACCTGAAGCGCTCAGTCAGTCCGGTTCCTTCCATGTCCCACGACGGCCGCCGGTTACGATTATTATCCTCACCTGGAATGGGTTGGAATATACCCGCCGCTGCATCGAGAGCATTCGCGCGCATACAAGGGATGTCGCGTATCATTTGCTGGTGGTGGACAATGGCAGCAGCGATGGAACGCTGGAATGGCTGCAGCGGCAGGACGATATCAGAGTCATTGCGAACGATCGCAACCTGGGGTTCACGCGCGGCAATAATCAGGGGATGGCAGCGACTCCGCCGGATCATGATGTGGTGCTGCTCAACAACGACACGCTGATTATCCAGGATCACTGGCTGGCGCACCTCAGCGATGTGGCGAACAGTCACTCCGAGTATGGCATCGTCGGGTGTACGCTGTTGCACGCCAATGGACGGCTTCAGCATGCCGGAACCTATATGCCCGGAGATAGTTTCTGGGGGTATCAGATCGGCGGCGGCGAGACGTACATCGGGCAGTATCCTGGGGTGCGCGAAGTTGAAGGGATCACCGGCGCGTGCATGTACATCCGGCGCGATGTGCGCGCGCGGATCGGCGGATTCGATGAGGCGTACACGTCCTACTTCGAGGATACCGATTACTGCCTGCGGGCGCGCCAGGCGGGGTTCAAGGTTGTCTGCACCGGCGGGACGCAGGTGGTGCATTACGAGAATACGAGCGCCAGGATCAACAACGCTTCGTGGCAGGCGATGTGGGATGCGGGACGCGCGACGTTCACCCGCAAATGGCGCGCGTTCTACGACCAGAAGTATCGCCGTGCCATTGTCTGGCACTCGCTGGTCGCATCGCCATCGGGGTATGCCACCTCGTCGCGTGAACTGGTGATCGAACTTGACCGCCGCAATATCGACGTGCGCCTGGCGTGCATTTGGGGAAATGACTTCACCGAGCCGCTGACGGGCGATCCGCGCATCGATCAGTTGCGCGCCCGTCTCAAAGACTCCAGTCTGCCGCAGGTGGTCTACCATCAGGGCGACTCTTTCATCAAGAACAGCGGGCGCTACCGCATTGGCTATACCATGATCGAGACTGACCGTTTGCCAGATGAGTGGGTATATCAGGCGAACCAGATGGATGAAGTCTGGACGCCGACGCACTGGGGGGCTGAGGTATTTCGCGCCAGCGGCGTCCGGCGTCCGATCCATGTCGTGCCACTGGGGGTCAATCCCGATTATTTCCACCCTGGCATCACGGGGCATAAGCCTGGCAATCGCTTCGTCTTTCTGTCGATCTTCGAGTGGATCGAGCGCAAAGCGCCGGAAGCGCTGATCCGCGCCTATCAGCAAACGTTCCGGCGCAGCGATGATGTGCTGCTGCTGCTCAAAATCTTCAACCACGACTCCAGTCTTGATGTCGCTCGCCGCCTTGGCGACCTGATCCGCAGCGATGGTCCGCCGATTGTCGTGCTGCCCAACCAGAAGGTTGCCGCCTACCAGGTCGGATGTCTGTACCGCAGCGCCGATTGTTTCGTGCTGCCAACGCGCGGCGAGGGATGGGGCATGCCCGCGCTGGAAGCGATGGCATGTGGACTGCCGGTTATTTCGACCGATTGGGGTGGGCAGACGGAGTTCCTCCATGCGGGTGTCGCCTATCCGTTACGCATTCGAGGTCTTGTTCCGGCTGAAGCGCGCGCGCCGTACTACCGGGGGCTGCGTTGGGCTGATCCCGATTTCGATCATCTCTGTGCCTTGATGCGCCACGTCTATGAGCATCCCGATGAAGCGCGCACGATTGGCGCGCGTGCCGCCGCTGAAACCGCCGCGCGCCGGACGTGGGCGCACGCGGCGGCGAAGATCATCGCGCGCCTGGAAGCGATTGAGTGATGCACATCGGTGTTGACATCTCGATCCTGCGTATTGCTCAGGCAGGCGTGTTGACCTATCATCGGTCGCTCCTCAACCATCTGGTGCGTGTCGGGCGTGACTGCGACTTTACATTGATCGACGTGTTGCCGCTCAACCCTGGTCGTTCAATGGCGCGACTCGCAGCGCTCGATGCGCCGAATGTGCGGGTCGTGCGCTGCCCTGGCGTCCGACGCGGCTACCTGAGCGCGCTGCCGGCGTTTCGTGAGGGACCTGGACATACGCTTGCAACGAAGATTGACTATGCGCTCGATCCACTCTGGGCGCGTCTGTCAGTTGTTGAGATGGGGCTGGAACTCAGGGGGGCAACGCGGTTCGTCGAGGTGTTTCATGCCGCCGATCAACTGCCCTATGCGCCGCCTGGCGCGGCAACCGTGCTGACCTTTCACGATCTGACCACCCGGCGCTTTCCGGATATGCACGTCGCAGAGAACGCGGCGTTGCACGCCGTCAAAGAGCGATTCGCCCGCGACCGCGCCGACCGCATCATCGCCGTATCGGAAGCGACTCGCCGCGACATTGTGAGCGATCTGAGCATCCCATCCGAACGGATCAGCGTCGTGTATGAAGCCGCCGATGCGCGCTTTCGCCCGCACACGCCGGATGAGACGCGCCCAATTCTGGCGCGATACAATCTGACCCACGGCGGGTATGTGTTGAGCGTCGGCACGCTCGAGCCGCGCAAGAACTACATCCGGCTGATCGAAGCCTATGCTGCGTTGCATGAGCGGTATGCCGCAGATGGACGTTCATTGCCGCCGTTGATCATTGCTGGCGGCTACGGATGGAAGTATGAAGCGATCCTTGCCGCGCCGGAGCGTGTTGGTGTCGCCGGGATAGTTCGTTTTCCGGGTCGTGTTCCCGATGACGATCTGCCAGCACTGGTGGCGGGCGCACGGGTGTTTGTGTATCCTTCTCTGTACGAGGGGTTTGGGCTGCCGCCACTGGAGGCGCTCGCTTCAGGGACGCCGGTGATTGTGGCAAACACCTCATCGCTGCCGGAAGTGGTCGGTGATGCTGGATTGTACTGCGATCCGTATAGTGTGAATGATATTGCCCGCCAGATTGCCGGGTTGCTGGATGATACCAGACTGGCGCTGCGGTTGCGGCACGCTGGTATCGAACGCGCGAAGCAATTCTCGTGGGAGCGCGCCGCTCGCGAGACGCTCGCGGTCTATGCTCAGGCGCGCGCTGAACGATATGCGAGGCGACGATGGCGACGTATTGGGTCAATTCCGACAGTGATGATGCGCTGACGCTGATGGCGGCAGTCGAGCGCGCCCTGGAGACCGGCGATACGGGCACGCCGCCGCCGCCGGGCGCCGGTTCTCCTGCCGCTCCTGCTGACCTGGCGGACGCATATTTGCACGACAATCTGGCGTGTGCGCGCGCTGTCTGGTCGGTCGATCCTCACCGGATTGTGCAGTCGAATCGTCCAGGGCTGGCAGCGGCGATCAACGCCTTTCAGCGCCTGGTGCGCCGGGCAACCTGGTGGTATACCCTCCCGCAGTGGCTGCAGATCAGCGAGTTTCACGGCGCGGTCGTGCGGGTGCTCGACGCGCTGACCGAAAAAGAACGACGGTTGGACGTGCGCATCCGCGAGATCGAACAGATGCGATTGCAGGCGCATTTGTTCGCTTTGCAGCAGCAGATTGCCGTCTTGCGCGCCGAACGCGCCGAACTCGAGCAACGCCTCGCAGCGCTGGAAGCGCAGAGCGCCGTCCAGCGTCCGGCAGCAGCCGATGGTGAACACGGCGTTGACCGCGTTAAGGCATAGGAATGAGTTCGGATGAACGGGAGTGCATCTTTGCTTGCCGTCATTGCGAGGCGCGCCAGCGTCAGCGCACCTTCTCCATGCGGATGGAGATTGCTTGTTATCGCTGGCAATGAACCGGATATTGAGACGCATCACGCGCCAGCCCCGACATAGCGGCAACACAACGCATGGCGCGTCGGTGCGCGGATGCGAACGCCTGCGCTGAGTAAACGAAGCCTGTCTTTCGCGGAGTTGGCGCATACGTACACGCAGGTCAAGGGCGCCGTCGCTCCTTCACGCGCTCAGCCCGACCGTTTGGCATCAGGCAGCGTGGCGGGTTGTCACCCGATAATTCATGCCCCGACCTCCACGCTCGTAGGCGTGGAGCAGACCTCTTTCCCGGTGATATAATATACGACGGCGCGTCGTTATTGACCAAACGACATAGTTATCAATGAGCGTGCTGTTTTGCGGAAACGGTTCCGTAGGTGTGAAATCTTTCTCTTCCAGGCGCCGGTTCGTCGCACAGCCACTATATACAACACAGGAACGTCGTACCTGCCAGGAAGGATATTCACATGCGCAAACGCACATCTGGCGGATTGTCACGGCGAAGGATGACCCGGCGCGAGTTATCTGCTCTCTACGAGGAACTTCTCATGCGCGAAGCGTATCTGCGCGACGCATTGTACAGCATTGGTGACGCTGTTATCGTCACCAACACCGACGGGCGCATCAAGCTGATGAACCCTGCCGCCGAACGCCTGACCGGATGGACTGAGTCCGATGCGCTGGACAATCCGTTTGAACAGATTGTTCGGATAATTGATGAAGAAACCCGCACAATGCTCGAAAGTCCGGTGGCGCAGATCTTGCGCGAAGGCGCTGCTGTGCAATTGAGCCAGCGCACAGTGTTGATCAGCCGTGATGGAAACGCCACTCCAATTGGCGACACGGGCGCCCCAATCCGCACTGAAACTGGAGATACTACCGGTGTTGTTCTGATCTTTCAAGACCAGACGGCGGCGCGCAACTCCCTTCATACTATCCAGCAGGCGCGCGAATTTGCCGAGAATGTCATCGCTACGGTTCGTGAACCGTTGCTCGTCCTCAATCGCGATCTGCGCATAGTCTCAGCCAATCGCGCCTTCTACCAGACGTTCCGCACTGCTCCTGCAGACACGCTTAATCAACACATTTACGAACTTGGCAACCACCAGTGGAACATTCCTGAATTGCGGCGGCTGCTGGAGGAGATTCTCCCGAAGAATACCTATTTCGACGGGTATGAAGTCACCCGTGACTTCGCGCATATTGGTCAGCGCACTATGCTGCTCAACGTCCGCCGAGTGCAACACTCCGATGAATTTATCCTGCTGGCAATTGAAGACATAACCGAACGGATCCGTGCAGAGCGAAGGTTGCACCTCCATCTTCGACGGCTACACGCATTGCGCACGATCGATCGCGCGATCATTTCTGACCTGGATATGCGCGCAGTGCTCGACATTCTGCTGGAGCAGGTCACCCTGCATTTGCACATCGACGCCGCTGCTATCCTTCTGCTCGATCCATATACGCAAACACTCACATTCGCTGCGGGGCGCGGATTTCAATCGCGTGCGCCTCAGCAGACGACGCTACTCGCCGGAGAGGGGTATGCCGGTCAGATCGCGCTCGAACGGCGGATGACGTTCATTTCAGACCTCCGAGATTCAGACGCTCGCCTCTCCTCGTCTGTTCTGCAGCACGAAACATTCGTGACCTACTGCGGCGTTCCGTTGATTGCCAGAGGTCAGGTGAAGGGGGTGCTGGAACTCTTGCACCGTAGCCGACTCGATCCTGATCAGGAGTGGTTTGATTTTCTGGAGACGTTGGCAGTTCAGGCGGCCATTGCGATTGACAGTGTGGAGACATTCGAGACGATGCAGCGCTCGAATGCGCAAATGATTCTGGCATACGAAGCGACAATTCGAGGGTGGGCGCGCGCACTCGATCTGCGTGACCGGGAAACGGAAGGACACTCGCAACGGGTCACGGAACTGACGGTGCAACTGGCGCGGGCGGCGGGTCTGAGCGATGAACAGATCGCCCATATCCGACGCGGTGCGCTGCTGCACGATATTGGCAAACTCGGCATACCCGACGCGATCCTGCGCAAACCCGAACCGCTGACTGAAGAAGAATGGGCAATTATGCGCAAACACCCGGACTATGCATACAGCATGCTCTCTCCTATCGAATATCTGCGCCCTGCGTTGGATATTCCCTACTGCCACCATGAACGATGGGATGGAACAGGGTATCCACGTGGTCTGAGGGGCGAGCAGATACCGCTATCGGCGCGCCTCTTCGCTGTGGCGGACGTATGGGATGCTCTTCAGTCCGACCGTCCGTACCGTGCGCGCTGGCGACGTGCGGAAGCGCTCGACTATATTCGATTACACGCGGGGAAGCACTTTGATCCCGACGTAGTCGATCTGTTTTTGAAGGTGATCGGCGAAGAGCCGAACAATCACATGCCGTGATCCAGACATGCTCGCGTTCGAGAGAGAAAGGGGCGCAGGGTTTCACCGGGTTGTCTTCGTGTCTTTGCGCTTCTGTGTGCGTCTTTTCGTAGACGCGCCAGCCACTTGTAGCAAAAAGCATGTCAAAATTAGACAACCCGCCCGCAAAAGTAAAGTGCGTCTTTTCGTAGACGCGCCAGCCACTTGTAGCATTTCTCAGAAGGGTTGACGCGCAGACACAAAGGCGTAACGCCCTGCAATCAATGGCGCGCCTTTGCGTCAGCCTTTCTCCACAACCCTCTGTGATCTTGGGGATCAGATCACGCTATTGTGCATCACTCACGCGGGATCGGAGCGCCTGGAGGGGCATTGATGATTTCTGCCTCGATCTCGACTTCGCCCGTTGCAGCGGGTGCGTGAGCAGTCTCATTATCGGTTGCAAGCGGTTCGATCGCGAGACGCTCGATAGACACTTCGCTCTGCTCGTCCATTGCGCCCGGATGGGCGTGATCAGCATCCGCCGGAGCGCCGGGCGACAGGTTCACGATCGCCGCCTCGTCGTCGGCGTGCGCTTCCTCGTGATCGTGGTGATGCGCGATGCCGTATTCTGTGATCAGGCTGGCGCGTTTGATGCGTCGATCATATTCGTGGTAGACCGCATCGGCAATGCGCTGGAACAGACCTGACATATGCCTGCACCCTCCATTGAACTCGTTGCGATTGCAGGGAATATTATACCAGAGCCGGGGGTCGGGGTTCAGGGGTCAGGGGTTAGCGAGGTTGGACGTTCTGGGGGCGCAGACGTCCGTGTTCGTATGCCCGGGTGTTTTGGGGATATGCAGCGGATGTGGAACACTGGGCACATCTTTTGCGCGCGGAAGAAAACCGGTTACCTGTGCCGAAGTCTGACGGTATATTCTCCAAACGGCGCAACGCCTGGCGCCACACGCCGTATCGCAGCACAGATGCCGCTGAGACCTGGCAAGGAGCAGTCGGACTGTCCCCGTCAGATGGCAGTAGTGGGTGTCAGGACATGTGCAGGAGCACAAACAATGACATACGACCCGGAGAAACACCACCGTCGCAGCATCCGCCTGAAGGGATATGATTATTCACAGCCAGGGGCGTATTTCGTCACCATCGTCACACATAATCGCAAATGTTTGTTTGGCGATGTGGTGAATGGCGAGATGCGGTTGAACCAGTATGGCGAAATCGTTCAACACGCCTGGTTCGATTTGCCTCGCCATTACCCGCACGTTCAATTGGGGGCATTTTGTGTTATGCCCAATCATATCCATGGAATTATCATCATCATTGGCGATAATGACAATGATAACGCACATGTATGGACGCATACGCGCGTAGGGGCAGTAGGGGCAGGTCTCAGACCTGCCCCTACGCGGGCGGCGCGGGTGGACGACGGGGCGGCGCGGGTGGACGACGGGGCGGCGCGGGTGGACGACGGGGCGGCGCGGATGGACGACGGGGCGGCACGGGTGGACGACGGGATGGCGCGGATGGACGACGGGGCGGCACGGGTGGACGACGGGATGGCGCGGGTGGACGACGGGATGGCGCGGGTGGACGACGGGGCGGCGCCCATCGATTCCGCCCCGACAATAACACGTCATTCGTTATCCGAAATTGTGCGCGCCCTCAAATCATTTTCGGCGCGTCGAATCAACCACATCCGCCAGACCTCTGGCGTCCCTGTCTGGCAACGGAATTATTACGACCGGATTATTCGAAGTGTGACGGAATACAATCAGGTGTGCCACTATATCGAGACCAATCCTGCCAATTGGATGAACGACAGTAACAATCTGCAGAGACGAAACATCTTCTGAATCTAAAGCGCATCGCCTGCGTACATCATTCGCCCGTTTGCCGTCACCGCTTCTTCACCCGCGCGCGTATCGTCTGCCAGCGTCTGCCCGGCGGTTTCGGCATACCCGCCAACGCTGAACTCCTGCGCCCACGCCTGGACATCGGGCCAGTCGCGCAGCGCCAGGTCGACGACCTGATCGGGCCGCCACAGGCTTCGCAGGTACGGCAGGTCGATGGTTTCGGGATGGAGGCTGGCAATCGGGAGCACAGTGGTTGTTTCTCCCTTGCCCCACTGTTCTTCCTGCCCCGGACCCAGCGGCAATGCCAGTTCGTAGCAATGGATCACATCGGGATGTTTCGCTCGATCAACGAGGGTATCGGCAATCTCGCATACGCGCACATGGTCGATCAGAGCAGCGAGAAGCTCATCGGTCATGCGCGAGCGCACTGAGATTTGCACCAGACGCGGATAGAGCAGCCATTCGTCGTGCGCCCCGGCATCATCAAGGTGTCGGCGATGGATCTGCATATAGCCGCGGATGGCCATTTTTGAACGTTCGCCCTCGCCGCGCCCCCAACGTAAACCAATCCCCGCTTCGATGGTAGCGGCAATGTTGCGCGGCGACAGGCTGGCAGCCACGGTCGTCGCCACCGGACCGCTGGTGACCGGAAAGAACCGCAGCCGCTCGCCAAGGTTCCAGTGCCGGACGATCTGCGCCGCCGCGCCCTGCCGTGGGTGGCGGATTTCCATCTGCGGTATGCCCGCCTGGTAGACAAACCGGTCGAACTCGTCGTCGCGCCCGACTTCGGCATACCAGCCGACGTGCGAAACGAACCGCCCGCTGCCAGGGGTGAGCCGCGCTTCGTTCTTGCCGTTCGCCCATTGGATGGTCATTGCGTCGGTGAACTGGCGGATTCTGTTGCGACCAATAGCCATGGCTGCCTCGCTGCTGTTGTATATTCGTACATTTGTTCTGATTATATGCGATATGGGCGCTGCTGTCAATACGTTGAGCAGAATGGGGGGGGCAGTCATGATTTGTTACGAAGTTGAGTGCCCGCCGCCGGATGGTGCGCGGACGTAATGGTTTTTGAGAAAATAATTCGTTATAGCCTGATCCAGTCGCGGAATATGTATTCAGAGCCCATCAGCCGCCGGTCGCTCCAACCTGCTGGCACGAGGTTGGTTCGTGGGATGCGCCTGCCGGTCAGCAGACAGGCACGCGCCGGGGCGAGGGCGCCTGCCCGTCGGTCTGACCAGGCAGACCGGCAGGCGGAGTGCCCGTCGTACGATTAGCGTGGCGACTCAGCGTCGGACGGGCGTGGCGGGATGCCGCCTGACAATTTCGTGCTCGGGACTTCTCAGGTTGTCAGGAGGGCGGTATATTGGCTCAGTGCGCATCAGGATGCTGGCAATACCATACCGTGAGGGTAATCTTCACTTATGCGCTGCGCGAATGCTGCGCGGCAAGAAATTCCTGCACCAGATGCATGAACTCTGTAGGGCGTTCGTCCTGCACCGAGAGGCGGGCTTTGTCCACCACTGCGAGGCGCGCGCGCGGGTTGCGCGCCAGGAACGCATCAGCAGTGCGCAGCGGCGTCAGATCGGCGTAACGCCCCCAGACCAGCAGGATGGGTTGACGCAATTGCGCAAATGCCTCCCGCACATCACAGTTCAACAAGCCGGTCAGGAAACAGATCGGCGCCCATTTTGCACCCGCCTGATACGCGGCGCGGTAGAACCCCTCAACCAGATGGTCGTCTACAACTGAGGGATCATAGTACGATTGGGTGCGCAAAAAATAGGCAATGCTGGGGCGGCTCGCCAGCGCGCGAAAGATCAGATCGCCCAGCGGACCGGCGAGCACTTCGTAACTCCACCCTGGCTGTTGCGGTTGCGCCAGGTTGCGGATGCCGGTCGGACAGATCAGGGTCAGCGGACCAAAGAGATCTGGATGACGGGCGGCCGTGCGAATCGTGTACGCTGCTCCAAGCGAACTGGCAATCACCGGTGCGCCTTTTCCGACGACATCGCAGGCGAAGTCGCTGATCAGGTCAATGTAATCGTTGGCGCTGTACGCGCGCCGTGGGTGGTCGGAACTGCCAAATCCCAGAAGATCGAGCGCAAACGCCTGATGACCACCCTGCAATGCCGTAAATGGCCGCCGCATCTCGAACGAGGAAGCGGCAGCGTTGATGCTGTGGATCAACAAAATCGGCGAACCGGCGCCCGCCGTGTAGTATGCGACACGGTAATTGCGCCAGCGGTAGAACTGTCGTGGCGCATCGACAGGATATCCGTTGAGACTCATCGATTTCTCATTTCCTTGAGGCTGTTGAAGCCGCACGGGTACAGTATACTCAAGAGAGTATCGGAGCGTGTTCGTCAGTCAGGTGGTATGAGCGTGGTGTGTGACGGCGCGCAGAACGGACTCAGATGGATCTCGATATCCCGGCATCGCGCCCAATCACGCACACCCTGTCAGAGATTACGTTATGCAACGCCCATGCAGTTTCTTTCACTCCTGCTGATGATCGCTATCGGCGCGCCTTTTGCGCCAGCAGCGTCATCTGAGCCGCAGCGCCCGGCGCTGCCCGGTCAGGGGCGCATCGTTTTTGCCGCTTCGCGCGGTGACAATGGCGCCTTCGACATTTTCAGCGCCGATCTTGCCGGTGAACGGGTAGCGAATCTCACTGCCGACCCCCATCCTGATCGCAGCCCCTCCTGGTCGCCCGACGCCAGCCATATTGTGTTCGCCAGCCGACGCAACGGCAACTGGGACCTGTATGTGATGCGCGCCGACGGCAGCAATCTCCGGCGGTTGACCGATCATCCCGCCTACGACGGCGAACCTGTCTGGTCGCCCGATGGACTCCGGATTGCGTTCTCCAGTGCGCGCGACGGCAATCTCGAGATTTTCGCGCTCGACCTCAGCAGCGGCGATGCCCGGCGTCTCACCAGTCACCCCGCTGCTGACTCGCAGCCGACGTGGTCGCCCGATGGCCGGCGCATCGCATTTACTTCCTGGCGCGACGGCAACCAGGAGATTTATATTGTCGAAGCGGAGAGTGGCGCAGTGATCAATCTGACGAATCACCCCGCGCCGGACCACAGCCCGGCATGGTCGCCGGATGGACGGCGTATTGCGTTCATTTCGGACCGTGACGGCGGCGGTAATCTGCACATTCACGACCTGATCTCCGGCGAAGCATTGCGCGCCGGACCCGACAATCTGGGGTTGCGCGATCCGGCGTGGACGCCGGGCGGCGGTCTGATGGCGGTAGCGCCGTGGGCGCTGGGAGGGCGACGCTTCTTTTCGCGGCAGGGGGTGGCGCTGTTCAGCCCCGGGGTGCAGGGTGGGACATTCGTGGTCGCCAGCCCGCACGGGTATGCCAGACCATCCTGGAGCAATCGCGCGGTTGCGCCGCTCCTTCCGGAAGAACGCTGGCAGGAGGGGCGCTCATTCAGTTCAACCGCGCCGCCGGTCGATGCGGCGGCGTTTCCGCGCGGCATGGTTGCGCTCGGCGATGTGCGCGCCGGTGGGATTCCGATGCTGGCTGCGGCGGTTAAGCCCGCGTTCGACGCGCTGCGTCGGGACGTGATCGAAGCCAGCGGGTATGATTTCCTCGGACAGTTGAGCGAAGCATCGCGCGCAGTTGATTTTCAGAATGGCACATCATCGTTCACCAGCTGGCACAAAGCAGGGCGGGCATTCGACACGCGCTGGGATTATCGCGTGAATGGTCAGCAGATTCTCTTTATCTCGCCCGAATGGCGTGCCGGACGGCTCTTCTGGCGTCTGTATCTGCGCGCGGCGCGCCAGGATGGGAGCATGGGGGAGCCGCTGGCGGCGCCAGTCTTCGATGTGCAGAATCGGCGATTGTTGCCGCCGCCTGCGGGGTATTTCGTCGATTTCACGGCGCTCGCCGCTGCACATGGCTGGAACCGGATTGCAGCGCAGGAGCGCGAAACCTTCGACTGGCGCACCCAGCCGCTCGCGCTCGAATACTGGCACTTCGAGCGCCGCGACGGGTTGAGCTGGTACCAGGCGATGCGCCTGGTGCATGACGATCAGACGCTGGAGCGTATCTTCACCCGCGAACGGGTGCTGGCAGCCGGCACGCGCCCGCAAATCTTCCCGTTCCTGGGGTTGCCGTGGGCGCAAGTGCCGCCCCCAGTCGCCGGACCGATCACCCTGCTGCCGGGGTATCGGCAGTAGCAGTACATCGCTCTCACGCGAAGTGCGCTTCCACTGCCGAAACGACTTCTACTGCGAGTTGCACCGCGCTGTCGGCGACTTCCTGGTTGTAGACGTTGGCCGGAATGTCGCCTGGAAGACCATTCGGATAGCGTGTAGGAATGTAGTAACTGTCGAGAACCCCCCAACGGGACAGGGTTTGCTGAAAGTTAGGATCGTATACCCCAGCGTGAGCACATAATTGACGCACCGAATGGCCAATCACCAATTCTTCTCCCTGCGCGTAGAGGAATGCCTTCAGCGCCTTTTCGGCCACCTGCTGCGCAAGAAAGCACGCCAGATACCAGGCGCCCTGATCGCGCAGATGGCGACACCAGTGGAGATCGATCTGGGCTTGCTGGAGCCAGCGCGCCCCCTCAATCTTCGGGTCTTTTCTCATAAAGCGCCTTTCCTGTCGCCAGGGCATGGCGAAGAAAGGGTTGATCGCACATGCGCTCTATCTCTTCCGGTGTGTAAACCAGCAGATCGACTGGCGCCTCGATATGCAGACGCTGCATCAGGTCAACCGTGCGAGACACAAAGTCCAGCGGCGTTTCCATGACGACCAGAAGATCCAGATCGGTGAATAAATCGCGACGACCGGCAGCATACGAGCCGAAGAGAATGACCCGATACACTGTCGGCATGGCGCTCAATTGAGCAACCAGCGTGTTCAGGGTGCGTTCCAGCGCAGCGACATGACGTTTGCGAGCCAGTGATAGGTCAATCATGGGCATATTATACTGTGGAAGCGCGCATCAAGGAAACGTCTCAGATGATCCACAGCGTATACGCAGATGCGCTCCTGTTTCCACCGTGCCCAATTGTCACCCCCTGCAACCTTTCACCTTTCCACCTGCCCCAAGACCTTTGCGGTTGCGGCGGCACGCCGCCAGGGGCAACGCCCCGTGCCGCCCGCTCCTCCCCCGGCGCGACGCCGCGCACGGTGACGACCTCAACGGTCGGGGACGTTCCCACCTTCCACCTTCCCACCTCTCGCCTCTCGCCTCTCACCGTTCCACCGGCAACCCGTACACCAGGTGATTGACCGGTCCGTACCCCTTGCCGATCGCCGGGGCATAGACGATAGCCTCGTGGAGGTAGGCGTGTGCCTGACGCACCGCCTGTTCGACCGGCAAGCCACGCGCGATCAGGGCAGCGATGGCAGCGGCGTAGGTGCAGCCGGTGCCGTGGGTGTGGTTGGTCTCCAGACGCTGCGCGCGCAGTTCGATAAACCGTTCGCCGTCGTACAAAAGATCGACAACATCGCTTCCCGCCAGATGTCCGCCTTTGAGCAGCACATACTGCGGACCCAACGCGCGCAGGTCGCGCGCGGCATCCGCCATGTCGCGTTCGTCAGTCACCTGGCGATTGAGCAGCACCGACGCTTCCGGCAGGTTCGGCATAATGACCAAAGCCAGCGGCAGCAGGCGCTCACGCAGAGTCGTGATGGCGTCTTCTTCCAGCAGGCGCGCACCACTTTTGGCGACCATCACCGGATCGATTACCAGATGCTCGACGCGATAACGCTCAAGCGAGTCGGCAACCGCCTCGATAATGGCGGCATTGCCAAGCATGCCGGTTTTGACCGCATCGGCGCCGATGTCGTCGAGTACGGCTTCGATCTGCGCAACGACCATCGCAGGTTCGAGCATTGCGACGGCGCGCACCTCGATAGTATTCTGCGCTGTGATGGCGGTGATGGCGCTAGCGCCATACACGCCGTGCGCCATGAAGGTTTTCAGGTCTGCCTGAATGCCAGCTCCGCCGCCAGAATCGGAGCCGGCAATTGTCAATGCTCGTGGGACCATCGGTTGCTCCTCACTGTACAATAAATATCGCCAGCAGCAGTGCAGCGCCGATCAGCGCGCCATCCTGCCAGCCGAACCGGTATTCGCGCAGCGGTGTGCGCTGTGGGCTGCCGAAGCCGCGTGTTTCCAGACCCTCCGCCAGATCATCGGCAAAGCGCATCACGCTCAACAGCAGCGGCGTTAGCAAAAGCGGACCATTGTGCAGCAGATGCACCCCATCGAAGCGCATGCCGCGACTCGCCTGCGCTTCATACACCTCACGCGCCAGCGCTCCCATCATCGGTGTAAAGCGTAGCGCTCCTTCCAACAGAAACATAATCTGCGACGGCACGCCCCCCGCCAGAAACGCATCCCCCAACCCCTCAGGCGGCGCGACCCCAAAAAACACGACTCCTGCGCCAACGAGCGCTGTCAGGCGTAGCGCCGCTCCCATCGCTGCTGCGTACCCGCCGCTCCACCCGGCAACCAGCGCAAAGAGCAGCAGCGTCGGCGTCAGCGCCAGCATCACCTTCAGCCAGCGCTGTCTCAGTCTGGTTCCGATCAGGAGCATTGCCAGCCCGCCGCTGATGATGGCAAGACGCACGAGATCGAGCGTCAGGATAATCGCCGCTGAGCCGATCAGATATGTTAGCGCTTTCGCGCGTGGATCAACGTGTGATGCCATGGGCATAACCAAAGGTGACGATCACGTGCTCTTTGAGAATCCAGCATCACCTGCGCCAGTCCGTGAAGGCATGCTTTGCATTCGGTAACCCGCAGCCTCAGCCGCCGGGCGGGCAGGCTGCTTGATTGCCTCTTCCGCTGGCAAACGCAGCCGCGCCTGCGAGACAAGCGCCGGTTGTGCGCAAATTGCCGATGGTGTACCGCTGGCAATGATCACGCCAGCGTCGAGCACAGCCCAGCGGGTGCAGAGCGCATACGCCCATTCTGTGTCATGGGTGGCAATGAGGACTGCCACGCCAGCACGTGCAACATCGGTCAACAGCGCGCGCAGCGCCTGGCGGCTGCGCGCGTCCTGTCCCGCTGTCGGCTCATCGAGGAGCAGCGCCGATGGTTGCGACGCCAGCACCGCGCCTATTGCCACCCGTCGCTGCTCGCCAGCACTCAACTGATGCGGCGGACGGCGCAGCACAGGTTCCAGGTGGCATTGATCGATGATATGGCTGATCCAGGCGCGATCCAGGCGCTGAAGCGCGCGCGGTCCCGCCTCCAGTTCGTCCTGCACTGTCGGCGCAAACAGCATATGCCCCGGATTCTGCACCACCAGCCCGACGCTGCGCGCTATCTCCCAAAGCGGACGTCGTCCAATCGCTTGCCCCTGAATGCGAACTGTGCCGTGCTGCGGTCGAAGCAACCCGTTGCCCAGCCTGAGCAGTGTCGTTTTGCCTGCGCCATTGGCGCCTAAAACGCCAACGATCTCACCCGCTGCCGCCGACAGGTGCGCCTGACTGAGAACCATTCTGTTGTCGTGCGCAAACGATACGTCCTCCCAGGCAATCACCGGTGGAGTCACGGGAGCACAGTCTGGAAACGCAAGCGGCGCGCTGCCGTTCGGTGATATCACCTCAAGCGCCTCATCAAGCGTCAGGGGCGTCGCGTCCATCCCCGCAGCGCGCGCCAGCCGCACCAGCGGCGGCGCTTCCAGTCCCCACTGTTGCACCTCGTGCGCCAGAACCGCCCGCGGCGCGCCATCCGCCACGACACGACCTTCGTGGAGTACAATCATACGTGTCGCCAGGTCTGCCACTTCTGCCAGACGGTGCTCGGCAACGATAATGGCGACACCACGTTGATGGAGCATGTGGAGCGTCTCACGCAGCCGGGAGGCGCCAGCCGCGTCGAGGAACGCGAACGGCTCATCAAGTGCCAGCAGACGCGGGTGCAGCGCCAGCACCCCGGCAATCGCCACCCGCTGCAACTCCCCTCCCGACAGCGAGATAAGCTGGCGGTTGAGGAGCGGCTCGATCTCCAGCAGCGCGGCAACCTCGCGGACGCGCGCCGCAATTGTGGTGCGGTCAAGTCCCTGGCAGGCAGGACCGAGCGCCAGATCACGGGCAACGGTCGTCGCCAGGCTCTGCGCTTCGGGATTCTGCAACGCCAGACCCACACTGCGACTCAGAATGTAGGGCGGCGTCGAGTGAACATCCTGGCCCGCAATCAGCACGCGCCCGGTCAGATTACCGCCGTGGATGTGCGGAATGAGACCGTTGAGCAGGCGACAGAGGGTAGACTTGCCCGACCCGCTGGCGCCTGCCACGATGACAAACTCACCAGGCTCGATAGTGAGCGACACCTGGTGTAACCCTGGTGTGCCATCTCGGTACTGATAGGTTACCTCATTGCAGATAACCAGTGGACTCATTGCGTTGTGTCAGGACGTTCCAGATAGCCGGTTCGCCGCAGGGCGAGCAGCCCGAGTGCGCCCAGCACGGCGCCGATCAGCGATGAGAGCGCAAATGGAATGATCAGCGCCGTCGCGCCCATAGGACGGTTCATCACATACGGCGCAACGACCAGCGCGCCGACCAGCGCGCCGATGACGCCGGTGCCGATCACTTCACCCGCCACCGTCAGCGGGATGTTCCGTGTGGCGCGGTAGATCAACCCGGCGAGCAACACGCCAAAGATGCTGCCGGGGAATGCCAGCGGCGTGCCCAGACCGAGTGCATTGCGAATGATCGAGGTGACCAGCGCCGCCGCCAGTCCCCACCAGGGACCAATCAGCGCTCCGGCAAGCACATTGACCATGTGTTGCACAGGAAACACTTTTGCGATCCCGACCGGGATGCTTATCGGCGACAGTGCAACTGCCAGCGCCGTCAACACGATGGCATACGCCAGCCGCCGTGTCTGACCGCGAACAATTGAAGTTGTTGCTGCCATTGCATTCCTCCTTGGTTAGGGGTTGGGGGTTGGGGGTTAGGGGTTAGCCTTCCTGACCTTCAACCTGTACCCTTTCCACGTTCCCCGTTCAACGCCCCGGCGCGCCCCTATTCCTTGCAACCTTCCCACGTGCAACGTGCGGGCACGCCAGC
>ERZ1685332.43-NODE-43-length-40892-cov-17.630458_pt1 | contig 40892 bp, 30 predicted proteins | sample MGYA00580193_ERZ1685332 | MGnify/ENA primary metagenome ERZ1685332 (study PRJEB41501, sample SAMN08275520) | hot springs metagenome | biome: alkaline hot spring; material: microbial mat | place: Russia: Ush-Beldyr | collected 2015-07 | depth 0.5 m m ...
AGTTCTCAGTTCTTGGTTCTCAGTTCTCAGTTCTTGGTTCTCAGTTCTCAGTTCTTGGTTCTCAGTTCTCAGTTCTCAGTTCTCAGTTCTCAGTTCTCACACGTGCACAGCATCAGCGACATCATTCAGGCGATTGCGCGGCAGCGCGCGCGGGGCGACTCGACCCCGTTGATTATGCTGCGCGCGCTGGATGAGATGCCCGGCGAGCGCGTCAGCCATCTACCGATCAACCCGCACCTGGCGCAGGCGTGGCTGGCGTACACCGGCGAACCGTTTCGCCCGCACCAGGCGCATGCGCTGGCTGCGCTGCGGCGCGGCGAGCCGGTGGCGCTGCGCGCGGCGTCGGTCGATGTTGCGGCAACGTTGCAACTGCTGGCGCGCGCGGCGCTCGCTGAGGCGCAGAGCGCAACCGTGCTGGCGCTGGCATTTGATGACAATCACGCACGCGCCTTGCACACGGCGTTCGATGCCGCCAACCAGTCACTTCCACGTCCCCTTCAGGCGTCGGCGACAACGACCGCCGAACTGCGCGTCGACCCCTTCGCGCGGCTGATCATCGCCACGCCGGAAGCACTGCACGATCGGGTGCTGCGGCATCGCGCGCGCGCCTGGAGCGCCTTCTGGAACGGGGTGCGTCTGATCGTGATTCCCGACGTACACCGGTTTACCGGCGTTGCTGGCGCGCACCTCGCCGATCTCCTGATGCGCACATATCGGGTTGCGGCGGCGCACGGCGCATCACCCGGATTTCTGGCATCCCTGATGCGTTTGAATGATCCAACTCCCGCGTTGAGCGCTCTGCTCGGCAGGTCCTGGCGCGTGATCGATGCCGATGATGGACCGCGCCCGGCGACGGTTGCGGCGATCTGGCAGGGGAGTGGCGCCTGGCTGCGCGAAACCGCTGAACTGGTGACGCTGCTGCGACGACAATCGTATCGGGTGCATGTGCTGTGCGATGCACTCGTGCGCGTGGCGCTTGCGGCTGCCATTGGCGACTCGGCGGATGTCACGGTCGGTTCCGACCCGCAACCGGCGCAGGTGCTGGTCTGCGCGGGGTTTCCAGGTTCGGTCAGCGCTTTTCGGCGTCTGCTTGCGTCCGGCTATCAGGCAGTGATCGCCGTGCTCGGCGAGTTGCCGCAGGAACAGGCGCTGGCGCGTCAGGTATCCGTCACGCTCGAAGGACCGCTGAACTCATGGGTTCCGCAGCCGGCAAATGTCTACGTTCTGGCGCAGCACGTCGTGTGCGCCGCCAATGAACTGCCGCTGACCGCCGCAGATGTCGATGCCTGGGGATGCGCCGAGGTCGTGGCGCGGATGGCGGCGAATCAGCAATTGATCGAACTCCCGGACAACGAATCGCTCTGGATTCCGGCAGGCGAGCACGATCCGTATACAGAGTTCAGCGTCCTGGCAGCCAGCGGCGGCGCAATCACTGCGCGCTCGGAGCAACCGCGCATCCGCGAACGTCTCGATCCGACTCTCTTTGAACGCTGGGCATTTGCAGGTGCGGCGCTGCCGCCTGGTATTGGCGGATTGCGTGTAGTCATGCGCGATGAGGAAGAGGGCAGCATTTCACTGCGCCTGGAAACCAGCGGACGGCGCACCTATCCGCTGCGCCGCGGGCAGGTCGTTATCCGTGATACGAACGAGGAGCGCGTGCTGTTTCACAATCACCAGATGGCATGGGGGCGAGTCGTCGCGCAGGAGATGATCTACGGCTGGCGTGAGTTATCACCTGGCGCATCTCCCGCTGACACGGCGCTTACCGCGCCGCTCGAAAGTCGCTGGGTCGCGCCTGCCTGCTGGTTCGACATTCCGATTGCGATCCAGGTGCAGGGGCAGTTCATCGGGTGGTGCCTGACGGCTGCGGTCACGCTGCGTGCCCTTGCATCCTTCACCGATCTTGTGCCGCTCTATGATCACGAGCGGCGGCGGTTATTCTTTGTCGACGCGCAGCCGGGCGGAAATGGACTGGCGCAGTGGCTCTATCAGCACGCCGAGGAGGTGTTGCAGGTCGCCTACGACGTGGCGCTGGCGTGCCGCGCCGATCCGCTGCTCGAACCGTTGAGCCGCGTCGAGCAGGACTGGCTGCTGGCGTTGCTCGGTCGGGCGCCGGTGGAGCCGCCGCGTCGTGGTGAGCCATCCGTAGCAGTTCCACCTCCGGCGCAGCAGAGCGACCGTCGCCAACCCGCCGGATCGCCGCATACTCCTCAGTCGCCAGCCATGCATCCCGGGCAGCGCCAACCGCTCACGCCATCCGAATCACCGCAGGCAGTGCGTGCCGAACCGGTGCAACCCTCGCGTGAAGAGCGCGCATCGACACCACGCGAAGCGCTGTCGGCGCCAGACCGATCGAAGCCAGCCGCTGCGCAGAGCGATGAGCGCAGCGAGACACCTGATGCTGCGGCATTGATCGAGCGATTGCGGCGGCAACGCGAACAGCGCGAGCGGGCAAAGGATCGTGGCATGCGTGTAGCGCCAGCGCGCGAAACCGATGTACCGCTGCGATTTGCCGCTGGCGATCGCATTTTCTGCCTGCCCTACGGCGACGGCGAGGTGCTCGACAGCCGCATCGAAGATGGGCGAGAAGTGCTGACGGTCCGCTTCCCTGACTACGGCGAATTGTCGATTGACCCGGCGCTGAGCCTGGTGCGCAAACTCGAACCGCCGGCTGAGAACTGAGAACTGAGAACTGAGAACTGAGAACTGAGAACTGAGAACCAAGGAACCTGACCCCTGATCCCTGACCCCTGACCCCTAACCCCAATCTCTTAACCACATCATAACGCCTTCCTCTTGCTCTTGCCTGACAGACATGCTACAATCTCACGCAGCATGGTCATATCTCACGCGCCCTGCGTTGCACGATCCGGCATGTTCATAGCACAATCGGCCTGCACATCGCCACCCATCAGGGTTAGCATGATGCGCCTCAAAAACGCACACCTGTAAGGAGTGACCATCACGATGCAACATGAGCGCATCGACTATCCAGAGTTGCTCCGTTCACTTGGGCAATTCATTCAGCAGCAGCATCTCAACGAAGTCGCCATTCTCGAGTTCGATCGCGGATGGATCATCTCAGGGATTACGTATCAGAGTACTGCACAGGGATTCATTCGGGTTGCAGCCGATTTTGTGCTCTCGCACGAAGAACTGCGCCACATTATTCAGCAGATGCGTGATCAGCGCAAAACAGAGCCGCCGCAGAAGGGGAGGTGGCTGGGATGAAATTGTTCCGCGGACTGGAGAAAACCGACTATCAGGATGTGCTGCGCGCGATCGGGCTGTTCATCGATGAACGCGGGTACACAGATGTGCGGATCGTCGAGATCGAGGACGGGCTGGTCTTGCAGGGGCGCATACGCGAACAGAAAGGATTGGGGACCTCAAGTTACGAGACGTTTCTGATCACCGATGACGATTTGAAGGAAATGGTGCGCACCGCAGCCGAACGGCGCGGGCAGAAGCCGCCAGCCTTCACGCAGTGATAGGATGCCGAACCGTGCCTGTACATAAAACCCGTATGACGCGCCGCCTCGGCGTTGCACTGATTCTGGCGTTTGTCGCCGGCGCAGGCGCGCGGTATCTGGTGAACCGCGCCGCAAGCGCCATGCCGCGCCCACCCATGATCGACTGGCTTCAGGCGCGCAATGTCGGCGTGGCTGTGTCGCAATCGCACCTGCTGCCGGTAATCGATCGCGCAGCGCGCCAGGAGCAGTATCGCCGCATGGTGCAGCGCAGCGCGCCGTTGATCGCTGCCTATATGGGAGTGCGGCTGCCTCAGCCAATCGATCGGATCTATGTGTTTGATCGGGCGGAGTGGATCGAAGCCAACCTCTCCGCGTTCCAGTCGCTTTTCGCGCCGCTGGAAGCGTTGTACGACGAAGTCAGCGCACGGCAGGGCATGGTGGGCCTGCTGATCGGTCAACTCAATAGCCAGTTGGTCGGCATACAGATGGGAGCGCTGATCGGTTTTCTGGCGCGGCGCGTTCTCGGGCAGTACGATCTCGGGCTGCTGTCGTCCGACCCGAACCTGCGCGGCGCGCTCTACTTCGTCGAACCAAATATCGCGCGCATCTGCGCACAGTTTGGTTTCAACGGCGACGACTTCCGCATGTGGATTGCGCTCCACGAAACCACGCATGTCTTCGAGTTCGAGGCGTTTCCCTGGGTGCGCGACTACTTTCAGGATCTGCTGCGCCAGTTCATCGGTCGGGTGAACGATCAGGCGGCGATGCTGAGCGTCGGCATTGTGCGGCTCATCGAACGTCTGCTTCAGGGGCAGCCGATCGACCGGCACTGGATCGAGTTGATGCTGACTCCTGAGCAGCAGGAGATCTTTGCCCGTATGCAGGCGCTCATGTCGGTGGTGGAAGGGTATTCCAACCACATTATGAATGTCATTGGCGCACAATTGCTCCCCAGTTACCAGTACATCGAGACGCGGGTGCGCCAGCGTCAGTTGCGCCGTCCACTCATCGAAGAAGCATTCAACCGCATCACCGGCATGGACCTGAAACTGGCGCAGTATCAGCAGGGCGAGGCGTTCATCGATGCGGTCGTTGCGGCGCGTGGCGCTGCGTTTGCCAACCGCATCTGGGAACAACCGGCGAACCTGCCAACAATGGAAGAAATTCGCGCGCCACACTGCTGGATTGCGCGCGTCGGCGGGTAAGGCTCTTATTCCGCTGCTTCGATCACCGCGCTGCGCTCCTCGACAGGCGGCGTCTTCCGTTGTGCAAACGCCAGACGCAGCAGCGGCGGCGTGATCAGTGTCGTGATCAGCGCCATCATAATCGTCGAGGTGAACAGGGTATCATGAACCAGCCCGGCAGCGCGCCCGGTGGCAATCATCACCAGCGCCACCTCGCCGCGCGCCGTCATGCCAGCGCCGATCTGCAGCGCTTCACGCCACGAGAGGCGCATCGCCAGCGCGCCGACGCTGCAGCCGACGACTTTTCCGGCAATTGCCAGCGCCACCATAATGATGGTAAACAGCGGCGCCGCGCCAAGCGTCGTGACGTTGGCTTCCAGCCCAATGTTGACGAAGAATACCGGCACAACAAAGGCGTAGGCAAGCGCCGAACTGCCGTGATGCACCACGTGCTCCTCGTCGGTGTAGCGCGCCACGACAATTCCGAGCAGATAAGCGCCGGTAATATCGGCGACGCTCCCCAACGCCTCGGCAGCCCAGGCGAACAGCATCACCAGCCCCAGCAGGATCGCCAGCACCGTATCCTGCCCGCCGGCAAGGTGCTCGATTTTGCGCAACTGCGGCAGCAGTTTATCGCCAACAAACCAGGCCGCCGGGAAGAAAATCGCCATCTGACCGATGGCGACGAGGGGGTTGCCCTCGCCTGCCAGCCCCAGCACGAGAGAGCACCAGCACGCCGAGGACATCGTCGATCACCGCTGCCCCAAGAATGGTTGCGCCCACTTTGCTGCGCAGATGACCAAGTTCACGCAGCACCTCCACCGAAATCGACACCGATGTGGCGGTCAACACAGCGCCGACGAACAGCGACGGCAGCAGTTCCAGCCCAAAGAGCCTGCCAAGCGCGAATCCGCCACCAAACGGCAGGAGCACCCCGCCAAATGCGACGACTGTCGCCGCAAGCCCTACATGCCGCATCTGCACAAGGTCGGTTTCCAGCCCGGCGCGAAACATCAGCAACACCACGCCAATTTCAGCCAGCAGCGCCAGCGGGTCGTTCGGGCGAATGAGGTTGAGGAGCGATGGACCGAGCGCCAGCCCGAGCACCAGTTCGCCGAAGACGGAAGGCAGACCGAGGCGCTGACTCAAGCGTCCGGCCAGCTTGGCGCCGATCAGGATCGCTGCCAGCATTGGCAATAACTCAACCGGCGAATGATGTTCTTCCATGCCCGGTCCTTCCTGCCGCAAGAATCCGTAACGAGGCAGGAATGGCTTCACTGCCTCGTTACGTGTGCGTTCTACATACGTCGATTATCTGGAAGCCGCCCTCATACACCAGAACCTCGAAAAACGGGCATCCAGTGTGCGCTTCCTTCCACACCGCCTTGTTGAGCGGCTGATGCAAACAGTGCACCTTCTGCTTCTATTGAAACGCCCCAAGCCTCATCACCCCCACCCCGCTCCTTGCCATGCGGAGGGAGGGGTGGGGGCGAAGATACACCTCAATGCGCGCCAGCCGCCTGCTTGCCGCTTGCGATGTCGGACATCAACTCATCATCGAGTTCCGGGCTGCGCAGATGATCGACCAGGTCCTGAATTTCCTGCGACGGCGCCGCCGTCAGTTTGCTGACGATGTAGCAGAGCAGGAAGTTGACCGGCATGCCAAAGATGCCTGCCGCCAGGTGGGTAATGCCCATCACGTTGAACGACGGATCAAGGTAGTTGTTGTACATGTAGAAGAGGGTCACCGACAGGCCGCCGACCATGCCCGCGATCGCGCCAGGACCGTTGCAGCGCTTCCAGAAGATGCCGAGCAGCACGACCGGGAAGAACGACGATGCCGCCATCGAGAATGCCCACGCCACCATTTGCGCGATCAGCGCCAGACGCGGCAGCGCGAGCAGCGCCGCAATCACGGCTGCCACCACAAGCATCGTCTTGCCGAGCCAGATGCGCGTATTCATGCTGGCTTTCGGATTGACGATGCGGTAGTAGAAGTCGTGCGCGATAGCGGACGAGATGACGACCAGCAGACCGTCGGCGGTGGAGAGCGCCGCTGCCATACCGCCAGCGGCGATCAGCGCCGCCACAGTGTAGGGCAGACCGGCGATTTCCGGCGTTGCAAGTACGATGGTATCCGCATCGATGTTCAGTTCACCGAACTGCAGAATGCCGTCAGTGCTGGCCTTGGTAATGGCTGTACCCGACAGTTCGCCGAACGTGCCGACCTTCTTGCCATCGACTTCCGTCTCACTGAACGTCGCGCCTGCCACGTCGATCTTGCCGTTGCCGTTCGCGTCGGTAATCACCAGCGCGCCACTCTTCACCTGCGGGGCGGCCCAGGCAGGAAGCTTGTCAATGGCGCGCCCGTCCAGCGTCGTGTAGTCGCGCTGCGTGATCAGACCCAGGCGGCTCCAGTTCTGCGTCCACTCCGGCAATGAACTGATCTCCTTGCCGACCACGTTCTGCAGGATTTCCCAGCGCGCAAACGCAGCATACGCAGGCGCCGTGAAGTAGAGCAGGAAGATGAAGAAGAGCGCCCAACCGACGCTCAGGCGGCTCTCGCGCACGCTTGGCACGGTGTAGAAGCGGATCAGAATGTGCGGCAATCCGGCGGTGCCGACCATCAGACAGAAGGTAAGCGCCAGGAAGTTCCACGGCGTCCCGCGCCAGTCGGTCTGAATTTCGTCGGCTGGCTTGCTGGTGTTGGGGATCGACTGCGCCGCCGGCGGAGTGATGTTCACGCCGAAATACGTATTGATCTGGCCGATCGCCGTCACGGCTGCGGCATTGCTCAAGCCTTCATTGTACGCTGGAACATACCCCTGCTGAATGATGCGTCCCGAACCATCGCGCGCCGGCGCCTCAGACGCGATCTTCAACTCCTTCTCGATGGTCGTAACGTTCTGCAGCGCCTGCCCGTAGCTCAACTGCGGTATAGGAAAGCCGGTCAGTTTGAGCGAAAGGAAGGTCACCGGGATCATGTAGGCGATGATCAGAATGATATACTGCGCCACCTGCGTCCAGGTCACCGCCTTCATACCACCCAGGAATGAACAGACGAGCACGCCGGAGAGACCGATCACCACGCCCCACTCATACGGCACACCAATGAAGCGTGACATGATGATGCCCACACCGACTACCTGCGCCGTCACATATGTCAGGCTGACGATGATCGCGCAGATGGCCGCCACCAGGCGGGGCCAGCGCCCGCCATAGCGCGTGCCGACGAAGTCGGGAATGGTGTACTGTCCGAACTTGCGGATATACGGCGCAAAGAGGAGCGCCAGCAGCACGTAGCCGCCCGTCCACCCCATGATGTACGCCAGACCGTCGTAGCCAAGCGCGTAGAGTGTGCCAGCCATCGAAATGAACGACGCCGCGCTCATCCAGTCGGCGCCGGTCGCCATTCCGTTGAACACCGCAGGCACATTGCGCCCGGCGACATAGTACTCATCCAGGATCTTCGTGCGGCTGATGATGCCGATGAAGGCGTACATGGCCATCGTCAGCATCAGGAACGTCCAGCCGATCCAGGCTTTTGGCATGTTTGCGCCGAGTTCCAGCGCACCCATGATCAGACTGAACACAATCAGACCAATCGTGAACATGCCGTAGTACTGCGCCAGGCGGTTGTTGCGCAGTTTGACTGCTTCATTGACTGCCATAGTGGTTGCTCCCTCCGCTGTTACTTATCTCGGTCTTTCAGGTGGTACTTTGTATCCAGTTTGTTCATCGCGTAGGCATAATAGAAAATGAGGACGACGAACACGATCAGCGAGATCTGGCTGCCGAAATAGTAGCCAAGCGGGAAGCCAGCAATCACGATGTTGTTCAGTTGATTGACGAACAGCGGCGGAATGTAGGCGACGGAGAACCAGATGACCAGCAGGATCGCAATCAGCCGGTTGTTCTCGCTCCAGTACGCATTGATCCGTTCCTGACGGCTCATGTTTTCGATGTCAGACATATTGCCTCCTTGCTCTTCACTCAGGCGTCGTTGCTCATAAGCAGGACAGGTTGTCGCCTTACCTCTGATAAGCCGGATATGCGGATAGATGCGGGCGCTTTCACCTCCTTTCAGACACACGAGGAAGAGCAGCGCAGGATAGCCGGGTATGCTGTACAGCAGTCTGGACTGTACAGCATACAGCAACCCGCAGTCGGGGCGGATGCCCGGCTGCCAACGCACTATCGCTGCAAACGAACACTGTTTGCGCAGCGGAGATCTTCCTCAGATCTGGTTACCTGGCGGTATTCAGGAATGGTGAGGGAATAATACGCGGCCTTTTTCAGTGTATGATAAATCTTGTGTAAAGTTTCTGTAAAATATGCCCCTTTTCTAGGGTTGCGCTTCCGTTGCATGCAACAGCCGCACGGCGTCGTACGCCAGGGTGGTGTCGCTTGCCAGTGCTACAGCAAGCGGGTCTGCCAGAAGATACTGCAGGACGGTGGCATCGAAGATGTGGTTGCCCGATGCGCGAAAAAACTGAACGACCGGTCGGCGACTCCAGGCTTCGAGCCATGCTGCCAGCGCGTGCGCGCTGTAGTCACCGAGCATGCGCGTGGCATCCCGGGTATCGATGCGGGTGGCGGGCGCTGGAAGCAAGAGCGGGACTAACCGCACCGCCACGCGCAGCGAGGTCAACGCCAGGTGCGCGCTATCGGGCGCAAGTGCGGGTGGCAGTGGAATGGCATTGATGAGTGGTTCGGGCTGTGGTGCGGCTCTGGCGGGTTTCGTCGCGGCGGAAGCAGGAGTAGGGGAAGCCGGGGGATCGGTTCGGTCTGGCGGGGGAAGAACCTCGATGTGGATCGATGTTCGGGTTCGTTCATCAGCAAGACGACGGCGGCGCACCACCAGCGCGGCGAGCCGGCTGGCGACTGCTGCACGCTGCAGATCGGCGTCGGAAGCGCGGCGGGCCAGCGGCGCCCATGCCGCTGGCGCCTGATCCCAGGCGACACGGCGTTCGATGACCGACGGCTCGGATGGTTCCGTGGCGGTGATATCGGTTGGCGGCGTCGGGTCGGCAGGGGACGTCGGCAGTTCAGCCTGTGCAAAGAGGGCGTACAGATCGTCGGGACGCTCATAGGTGGCCGCTTCATCTGCTGGAGAGCGGCGTGATCGAGTCGTGCGGAGTTTGAGCGGCGCCATGGTTGTCGTCCCGACAGGTGGTTCCTCCATGGGAATCGCGCGCGCCACACCAGAAGTTGCGCGACCGCCGGTCGTATTCTACCCTGCGCCAACTTCGGCATAGACTGCCCGCGCCCGCGCGTAGACCCGCTCCCACGTCCGATCGCGCAGGGTCTTGTCGCGTCCGGCGGCGCCCAGGCGCTGCGCCAGCGCACGGTCGTCAATCAGGCGCCGGATTGCCTGCGCCAGCCCGACAACATCGCCAAACTGCACCAGCAGACCATCCTGCCCTTCGGTAATCACATCGGGAATGCCGCCAGCGCGTGCGCCGATTACCGGTACACCGCAGCACCAGGCTTCCAGAAAGACGATGCCGAATGAGTCGGTGCGTGATGGCAGCACAAATACGTCCGCCGCCGCCAGTGCGTCGCGCTTGACTGCATCGGCAGCGTAGGGCAACAGGCGGATGCGCGCCCGATCCGCCGCAGGCAAACGCGCATAGAATGCGTTGAAGTGCGCCAGCGGCGCGCCAATGAGCGCCAGCGTCGCTGTATGCCCGTCGCGCCACAGGCGCTGCATCGCTTCGATCAGATGGAGGGCGCCTTTGTCGTATGCCAGCGCGCCGATGAACAGCACGAGCGATCTGTCAATGTGCTGTTCGGCACGGAACCGTTCGCCGTCGCCCCCCTGAACCTCCTCTGGCGTCACGCCGACGCCAACCACCCGCAACTGCTCGCGCGGCACGCCGCGCTCTGCCAGAAAGTCACGCTCCAGGCTGGTCATCACAATTACCCGGTCGCTCCTGCGTAGCAGGTCGATCTGATGGCGCATGCTGTAGTAGCGCACGATGGTGCGACTTCCGGGTTCTCCCAGATGCACGAATGGCGTGCAGATGAATGGAATGCCGTGCTTCTGCGCATATGCGAACACCGGCAGAATGGCGAAGTCGAGCGTGATATTCGTCGCATGCACCAGATCAAACGGTCCGTACTGCGCGAAGAACGCCTCGACGCCGGGCCACTGCGGCGTCCACAGCGCCAGGCGGCGAAGCAGCGGCGCGGCGCCGGGCAGGCGCGAAATCTCGGTCATCAGGCGGCGCAGCGCCGGGTAGAGGATCGTTGGTCCGGGACGGCGGCGGATGGGCAGACGCACAATCTGCACGCCGTTGAACGTTTCGACCGGCATCTCGATGCGGCGGCGGCCTGGCATCCAGATATGTTCGAGATCGCAGGCGTCGGTGGCGAGGACGATCACACGATGCCCTTCCGCCGCAAGTCGCTCACCGATCTCGCGGAAGTAGCGTCCTGCCCCGCTCGCCACCGGATGGTACAGTTGAACAACGTGGAGGATGCGCACTACTTTCCCCAACTCAACCCGGAGTCGGCGTCGGCGCGCAACCCGATGCTGACCTGTCGCGGCGTGGACGCCTGCAAGCCATCACCTATCACGCGGAGGTCGGCGACCCACAGATCGAACCCGATCTCGCCGGGAGCGACTGCCAGGAACGCGATCATCCGTCCGTCGGGTGAGAAGGCGGGGGCGCGCGCCGTACCGATGCTCGTCAGGCGCACCACGGTCCCGCCGGTTGCTGGCACGGCAAAAATGTCGGTGCGGGCGCCATCGCGCCCGGCGAATGCCAGCCAGCGTCCGTCGGGTGAGAACGCCGGGTCGTAACTCTGCGGCGGGATGCCGGGCTGCGGAATCGCTGCGCCGGTTGCGCGGTCGTAGCGTAGAATCTGTGATGCACCGTCAGTGGTTGCCGGTTCGAGCACGAACACTATCGCTGAACCGTCGGGAGTATGCGTTACCCGCCCCACGTGACCTGTATCATCGGCATAGATCAGCCGGCGCGCCCCGCCAGCCTGCGCCGGCATGCTGAACAGCGCCAGATGGTACTCCGCCGCTGGTGAACCGGAGGGCGGAGCGTATTGCGACGCAAAGGCGATCGTCCGTCCATCGGGCGCAAACGAGGGGTAAAATGCCCAGATGCTCTCACGGATGCGCTCGAAGCTGTTGCGCGGCTGGCTGGACCCATTGTCGGTCAGGCGCAGCGGTGCGCCGCCGTCCAGTGGCAGCGCAATCAGATCGCTGAAACTCTGGTCGCGCTGCACAAAGACGATCCGGGTTCCATCGGGCGACCAGGCGGGATGCAACGCGGCGCCTTCGCTGGTCAACGGGCGACCAGTCTGATCCTGCCACATCCAGACATTCCCGTCGCGCCCGAAGAGCAGGCGACCGGGCAGCCGCACGCCTGCCACGATGATCGTCGCTTGGGGAGCGCCAGGTTGCGTCGATGGCGGCGTAACCGGCAACAGCGCTGCTGGAGTCGGCGTGGCATCAGGCGCAGGGGCTGCACAGGCAACCAGGAGAACAACGAAGAGACCGATCAGAGCGCGGCGCATGATCACACCCGATGGGAAGCGGCGGGCGCGCCGCGCCGCCCGGTCTCATCGGGCAACGCAGCGCGTCGAATAATCCAGCCAAGCATGCGCTGCCACATCCGGCGTTGGCGGGGCGGCGCGGCGCGCAGCAGGTCGTCGGCGGCGGGTGTGTCCGGCAGCAGCGCGTAGAGCGCTCCGGGAGCGACGGTAAACGTCATCGGCGTAAAACCGGACTGATCGCCATCGACCTGAACCGGCAGGGCGCCGCGGGTAGCGATATGGATGGTGCGCGCGCGATGATATTCGATGCGCGGATCGAGATTGTAACGCTGGCGCAGGATGGAGAGCAGGCGCAACGGCGCTTCCGCCAGGCTGTCGCCTTTGATGATGCACACATCGAGCAACCCGTCATCGATACAGGCGCGCGCCGTGATCTTGAAGACGCCGCCATACAACTGGCTGTTGCCGATCACCACCAGCAGCACCCGCCCACGAATGACGCGCCCGTCGAGTGATATCCGCGCGCGTCGTCCCCGATAGCGCAGCGCCAGGTCGAACGCGCGCACCACATACGCCAGCGCTCCCAGGCGTCGCTTTTCATCGCTGCGCACCTCATGAACAACGGCTGCATCGAAGCCGATGCCGGCCATCAACAGGAAGGAGCGATCGCCGGCGCGCCCAAGATCGATGCGTCGCCGGCGCGCCTGGAGCAACGCTTCGGCAGCAGCGCGCGGCTCGAGTGGCAGCCCCAATTCACGCACCCAGACATTGACCGTGCCGACCGGCAGCGCCGCCAGCGCCGCAGGCGTTCCCGCCAGACCATTGATGACCTCGTTGATCGTGCCATCGCCGCCTGCCGCCGCCACAACATCGTACCCGTGCTGCGCCGCTTCACGCGCCAGTCGCGCGCCATCGCCAGCCTGATGAGTTGTTTCGACATCGACCGTCCATCCGTGCGCCAGCCAGACGTCGCGCGCGGCTTCGACATTCTGCCGCAGCGCAGCAGCCTGCCCGGCGAACGGATTCAGCACAATCAATGCGCGCGCACCCTGCGGCAGCGTCTCGCCTTCATCGGTGGACGATAGCGCATGCGATGGAACAGCAGTTCGATCACTCATCCTCATCATCCTCAGCGTCGGATGATGGCGGTTCGCTGCGGATCGTGCCGGGCGCTTCGATCCAGCCGCGGCGCAGTGCGTAAAGCACCGCCTGTGTCCGGTCATTGAGCGAGAGTTTACGCAGGATCGACGAAATGTGGTTCTTCACCGTCTGCGTGCTGATATGGAGCGCTTCGGCGATATCGCGGTTGCTGCCGCCAGCAGCAATGCGTTCGAGCACTTCTATCTCGCGGTCGCTCAGCGGTGTAAAGAGTGGAAACTCCGTCTCTTGCAGATTCGTCACATCCCGCGGAAGATTGCGGAACTGTGACAGGACCCGACCAGCGACTTTGGGATCATCGAGCACCACGTCGTTGATGACATACTCGCCGCGCGCGACGCGGCGGAGGACGTTAGCCAGTTCGTCGGGATGCACATCCTTCGAGCGATATGCCGAAGCGCCGGCGCGCAGCGCGTTGAATGCCTGCTCATCACTTTCGTATATGCTGAGCACGACGATACCGGCGCCGGGATAGTTGAGGCGCAGCTGGCGAGTGAGTTCCAGCCCATTGATCCCCGGCAGGTTCAGATCGACGATCACAGCGTTGGGCTCCAGATTGGGCGGAGCGGCATTCATCCACTCCAGCGCCTCTTCCCCGGACGACGCCTCGCCGACTACGACAATATCGCGGCAGGTGGAGAGCGCCGCGCGCACGCCCTGACGAAAGAGCGGATGGTCGTCGACGATCAGCAGTTTTACGGCAGGGTTGGCGGACACGGCGGTATCTCCTTTCCCAGATCGAGCAGCCAGCGCCGGTAGCCCTCCGCTGGATCGTGCAATCCTCTGATGCCAGCAGCGCGAAGGAGGCGCCAGGTCTCGACCAGCGGCAGCCCGACGACACAGGTGTAACTGCCGGTCACGGAGCGCACCAGCCGGCCCCCTAATCCCTGAATGCCGTAGGCGCCGGCTTTGTCGAGCGGTTCGCCGGTGGCGACATAGGCGTCGATATCGGCATCACTCAGCACAGCAACCGTCACCTGACTGGCGACGAGATCGAAGAGTGGCGGCGCGTGCTGTCGAGCGGCGATCACTGCCAGACCAGTATACACAGTATGTGTCTTTCCCGAAAGGCGACGCAGCATACGGCGCGCATCGTCGCGGTCGACCGGCTTGTTCAGCACATCCCCTTCCAGGGTCACAATCGTATCAGCGCCGATAATAACACTATCGGGCGCGGATGCGCAAGCGGCGCTGGCTTTGCGCCAGGCGCGCAGCGTCGGATGGTCGAACAATGGCAATGCCAGCGGCGGCAGCGCAGCGACGATCTCTGGCGGCGGCGGATGATCGTGTTCTTCGGCATCGGTGGCGATGATCCGAAATGGGACGCCAAGGTACGCCAGCAACTCGCGCCGTCGCGGTGAAGCGGATGCCAGCGCCAGCGGCGGCGATGGGGTGTTGTCTGAGTCAGCACTCATTGCGCTCTGCGCTGTTCGGCGCGAAACGCCTCCAGTTCGGCGCGCCGCGCGCGGCTCATGGCATCCAGTGCGCGACGCCAGTCGTCGCGGTAGGGACGCAACGTTTCGACCAGCGCCTCACTGATCGCCAGATCACGGTACCATTTCCGGTTCGCCGGTATGATATACCACGGCGCGTGATCCGTGCTGCAGCGGGTCAATGCCTCTTCATACGCCGCCATGTAGTCGCCCCAGCGTTCGCGTTCGCGCCAGTCGCCAGCCGAGAGTTTCCAGGCTTTCGCGACGTCCTCCTCACGCGCACGTAATCGTTGTTCCTGCTCCTCTTTGCTGATATGCAGAAAACATTTGACGATAATCGTGCCGGTATCGGCGAGCAGGCGCTCGAAGGCATTGATCTGATCGTAGCGCGCCCGCCAGACCAGTTCGGGAACGAGTGAGTGGACGCGCACTACCAGCACATCTTCGTAGTGTGAGCGGTTGAAGACGCCGACCATGCCTTTGCGTGGGACGACCTTGTGCACCCGCCAGAGAAAGTCATGCGCCAGTTCCTCTTCAGTCGGCGCTTTGAACGACTCGACACGGCAACCCTGCGGGTTGAGGTTGAGCATCACATTGCGAATTGCGCCATCCTTGCCCGCCGTATCCATGCCCTGGAGGATGAGGAGCAGCGCGTGAATTCCGGCGGCGTACAACTCTTCTTGCATCACGTCGAGTTCGGCATTGAGTTCAGCGAAACGCGCCCGCCCTTCCTCTTTGGTCAGCCCGCCGTTGGCGCCAGGGTCGATGTCGTGCAGCCGAACGCGCGTACCAGGTGTGACTTTGTGCGCATACATGAACCATCTCCTTTCCGCTGTGTGTCAGCCGCTCGCCATGAGCGGCGAGTCATCGATGGACAGCGGCAGATCGACGCGCCCGCGGCGACGGCTCGACTCATAGGTGGCAAAGATCAATTCGGTGGCGCGCAATGCGCGGCGCGCCGACAGTTCCGGCTCGCGCCCGGTGTTCAGCGCGTCGATCAGATCGAGGATGGCGCGGGTATGACAGGCGGCATCGTGCAACCCTTCACTCACCTCGATGGTCTGCCAGCCAGGCGCGCTGTCATTCCAGAGGCGCAACGGCGCGTGGTCGCTCTGACCGATCGCGATCATGCCATCGTCGCCATACAGTCGAATGATAAGCGGATCGGGCGCGCTGACGCCGGTCAGCACCATCCCGGTCACCCCATTGTGAAAGCGGAACTGACTGATCCCCTGACCCTCGACCGTTACGCCGAAGATCGTTCTGGTATCGCGCATATCGACCTGACCGATCACCCACTCAACCGGCGTTTCGTGGTTGAAGAAGAAAAGCATGTCGAACCAGTGCGTTCCCCAATCGAACAGGTCGTTGCAGGTCGCTTCCATGCGGCGGAGTGTTCCGATAGCGCCGGTGCGCAGCAGGTCGCGCGCCGCCTGAAACGGGACGCCGAAGCGTCGCTGATGGTTGAAGGTCAACTGTGTGCCGCTGGCTTCGCAGGCGTCGACCATGCGCCTGGCTTCGCCAAAGGTCGGCGCCATCGGTTTTTCGCAATGAACGGCGCGTACGCCAGACTCTGCGCAGGCGATGACCATTTCGGCGTGCAGGTGGGGCCAGGTGCAGATGCTGACGATGTCGAGACGTTCCTGCGCCAACATATCACGGTAATCCTGATACGCGACGGCGACGCTATGCCGCTGCTGGAATGCGCGTGCGTTGTCGAAATTGACATCTGCGACTGCGATCAAGCGGGTATCGGGCGATGCCTGATATCCTTCGGCATGCATATGCGCCATGCCAAATCCGGTCGCACCGGCGGAACGCCAGGGTTTGCCGGCGCCAATGATACCGACTCGATACATGGAGTGCTCCTGCGACATCAGGTATTGCGGTGACGGCGACGGCGACGTGGCCGCTGCGGCGAGGCAGGCGCCGGTGAAGCGGGTGATTGGGATGCTCCCTCGCCAAAGAATGCGGCAAGATCATCAGCGTGGTCAGGCGGTCGATGCGCCTGCGATGCAGGAGTCGATCGCGTTGACGAAGAGGGTGCGTTCGGATTTTCGGCAGCCAGCAGATTGAGATCGTCTTCGTTGAGCAGTTCGAGCGGTACGTCCTCAACGCCTTCTTCCAGCCATGCCAGCGCCTCGAGTACATCGGGATTGTTGATCGAGTCGCGCAACAACCGCTTTTCACCCTGGCGTCCTGGACCCTGGTCGGTGCGGCGTTCCTGGCGCTCGGTGCGCATTCTGGCGGCTGGCGTAATCCCTTCAGCATTGCGACTGCGCGCAACTTCACCGACGTGCCGGGTCGCTTCCTGGATCTGCGCTGGCAAAAACTCTTCCTGCAAGCCGGTGCTGGCAAGCGCGACAATGACCGTCTCGCGCAGAGCATTGACCCCGACCACCTCACCCGGTCCATCGGGAGTCTGCACCCACGTTCCCTTGCGTGGCATTCGGCTCTTGACGGTGACATACTGTTCGTGTTCGTAAGAGAGGCAGCAGAGCAGGCGACCGCACACACCGCTGATCTTGGTCGGGTTGAGCGGCAGGTCCTGGTCTTTTGCCATCTTGATCGAAACCCGTGCGTAGTCGGGGAGGAATGTCGCACAGCAGAGGAGGCGACCACACGGACCGATGCCGCCGAGGAGTTTTGCCTCATCACGCGGGCCAATCTGGCGCAGTTCGATGCGGGTGCGAAAGGCGCGCGCCAGGTCGCGCACGAGCGCGCGGAAGTCCACCCGTTTTTCGGCGGTGAAGTAGAACGTCAGCCGCGAGCCATCGAACGAATACTCCGCCTTCACCAGACGCATCGGCAGGCCGTGTTCCTGGATTTTTTCGGCGCAGCGCGCCAGCAGTTCATCCTGGCGGCTATTCAACTGGCGCAGGCGTTCGAAGTCGATCGGTGCTGCACGGCGCAGCACCGGCTTCAGTTCACCGACGATTTCTTCAGGATCGACCAGGCGTGGCGCATATGCAACCTTTGCCAGTTCCGGACCGCGCACGGTTTCGACGATCACGTGATCCCCTTGCGCCAATGCGTCGATACCATTCGGATCGAAATAGTATGTCTTCCCTGAGTCTTTGAATCGAATGCCAACGACCACGGGCATACAAACCTCATTATCCATGACCATCACCGGGACGCCGCCGGATGTACGGAACACGCCTGTCTCGCAGCAGGAGCGCCCACGCGAGGCGCTCCTACGCCGCTGCCTCTCATGGCGTGGAGAACACCCCCGTCTCGCGGGTGCGGCGTTGGGCGGCGCGCCCGATCACCTTGTAGGTATGGACGAGTTGGGCTTTGCCTTTCAGCTGGTAATCACCCATCTCCTGTACGACGAACGCATCGCCGACAGCATTGCGCGTCGCTTCAGAAATCAGCACCGAGTTGAGATCGGCGCGGCTCTCGAGGCGCGCCGCAGTATTGACCGTATCGCCGATTACGGTATACTCCAGGCGCTGCCGCGTTCCGAAGAACCCGGCATACACGAGACCAGTGTTGATCCCGATACGAAAATTGAACGCCTTGGACGGTTCGAGTTTTTCGATCAGGCGACGATGGGCTTCGATCATGTCAAGTGCAGCATCGACCGCCTCGATGGCGGTTGTGCGATAATCCTGCCGTTCATTCACCTGCGGCGCGCCAAAAATTGCCATGATGCCGTCGCCGATGTACTTGTCGAGCGTGCCATTGTGCCGGAAGATCACCTCGGTCATTTCGTGGAGATACTCGTTGAGCAGGTCCTGCACGTCGCGCGGCGAGAGGCGCTCAGAAAGCGCCGAAAATCCTTTCACATCGGCAAACAGGACGGTGACGATCAATTCCTGCGGTTCGCGCAGGCGTCCGTGTTCAGAGAAGTAACTCGCCACATCGCGCGCAACGCTGGGTGAGACGAAGCGTTCAAACAACTGGCGGCTCGCCTCTTGTTTCCGCAATTCTTCGGTCAGGCGGGCGCGCTCGATCGTGATCGCCGCCTGGCTCGCAATGGCTGCCAGCAGGTCACGCTCACGCAGACCAAACTGGTCCCGCCCTGGCGAGTCGAGGTAGATCAGTCCGATCGATCCGTGCTCGACGAGCAGCGGCGCACAGAGCGCCGAGCGGATATTGGCGCTGATGATGCTCTGCGTGCCGCCGATTTCGATGCGCGCGTCGCGCGTCAGCACTACTTCGCCTGCCTCGAGGGCTTTGCGGGCAATGGTCGAACTGATGACCACATCCTGTTGTGAAGGCGGAAGGATCACGCGCGGCACCAGTTCATTATCGCGTTTCAGGAGGAGTAACGCGCGTTGCGCCGGGATCAGGCGCAATACCTCTTCGATCACGGCGTCGAGCAATTCGTTCGTGGTGATAATCAGGCTCAGACGCCGGGAAATGCGGAAGAATTCGCGCAGATCGATCGCCAGTTCGGGCACATCACCTGTCGAGACGCCGCGCGCCTCGGCGGCGACCGGAAAGTAGCGGCTGTCGTCGAGCACCACGTTCTGTGCAGCACGCTCTTCAAAGTGAAGCTCGAACGGACCGATCTGAACAGTATCGCCATCGCGCAGTTGCTCTTCCCGGAGGCGCAGCCGGTTGACAAAGACGCCATTCCGGCTGTTGGTATCACGCACCCAGACATCGCGCCCCTTGAGGACGATCTCGGCGTGGTGACGCGAGACGGTTGCGTGATTGAGCACAATATCGTTCTCAAGCGCCCGCCCGATGCGCAACCCCTGCGCCTCGACCGGGTGCGTTTTGCGTTCGCCATTGATGTCAAGGGTGATCAACGCCACAGGTACAATCTCCAGCGTCGCGCGCGACGCCGACATCATCTGGTGAGTGCGCTCCTGTTTCACCTAGTATAGCAGACGCCATAACGGGCGGCAACCTATGATGGCGGGTAGCAGAGGGAGACGGAGATAAAAACCAGGAGCCAGGAACCGAAAACTGCGCGCGCGCTCCTACAGCCCCAAGGTCTCAGCCAAAGCAAGGCTTCCGCCTCACCAACATCCGGCCCACTCTCGGGATCAAGAAAATGCCTGTTGTACAGGTCTTGTTCAGACCAACTGTGGCGCCGATTTCAACCTCGCGTTGGTTGGCACGGATGCGGTGAGCCTGTCGCTCGACTTCGTGACCTCTCCCGCCGACGCCGCGTGGACGAAAGACACCCGCGTCTTGCTCCACCACCGCGAAACCGTGACCCAACCGGACGAATGATGACGGTGCTGGCGGATCGGGGGCACGCTGGCGACCCATTGCTGAACTGTCTGGATGCCCCTGGCTGGGGCTATGTCATTCGCTTCGCCGAAGATACGCTTATCGAGACTGCGACCGGGCGAGACATGTACGCTGCGGTATCTGGTCGCCAACTTCCCACCTGCAACCCGCAACGGGCAACGTTCACAGCAGGTACGTTGCGGGGCAACGTCGCTACAGGCGCTCCGCTACTGCCACCATAGCGCGACGACCCAGGATGAGGACCGGGTAGGTTGCGCGGCGGGCGAGTCGTTCGTTCCGCCGCAGTGCGTCGTTCAGGGTGCGCGCGTCGCCACTGAGCGCCACAAGCCGCGCGCCGGGACGCAGCACCCGCGCCGCTTCGCGCAGGAATGCCGGGTAGAGCGCGCGGTTCTCTTCAACTGACCCCATCTGGGCGCCGAACGGCAGATTGACCGCCAACGCCGTGACCGAACCGGCGTCGAGCGGCAGTTGGCGCGCATCCCATTCGTGGATGGTGATCGGCTTGTAGCGCGAACCGATATTCGCCCGCGCCGTCGCCGCCGCTTCAGGGTCGATATCGCCGCCGATCAACGCACGGTAGCGACCCAGGAGCGCCCGTTCGATCAGGATCGTCCCCGCGCCGCACATCGGGTCGAGGAACACATCATCGTTGCGCGGCACGGTCAGCCACGCCAGCGCCGCCGCCGCCGCCGGACGCAGCGATGCCGGGAGGTGTTCAATCTTGTACTCGCGATGGCGCATCCGTTCGTCGCTCAACCGCGCCATGAGGAGCGCCTCGCCGGGCCATTGCGTCAGCCAGAACTCAATGCCGTCATCGGCAACGAGCCGCCAGCGATGATCCGGACGCGCAGCGATCCCGCGCTCCACGGCGATCTGCGCATCAACGCGGCGGTACGGCGCGCGCCCAACCTGTCGCGCAATAACACGGCAGTGGATGCGCCCCTCGCCGCCCCGCCGCGGATCGACCCGGCGCACCAGATGAATGGCGCGCTCGATGCCAGGCGCTGTCGCCGCCAGATGCTCCAGTTGGCGCAATGCCGCAAATCCAGGGGCAAGATCATGCGTCTCAGCCGCAACCACAAAGATATCTTCCACCGTCCGCAGGCGCAGCAGATCGCGCGGATCACCTGCGTAAGCGAAGCGCGCCATGCCGTTCTTGTCGGCGACCGACCGCAGATCGCTGATCTGCGCACCGTCGAGGCGCGCGGTGATCTCGGTCGCGGCAATCGCCTCGAAGCCGGGTTGCGTCTGAGCAATGTAGACGTGACGGTTGGGAGGCATCTCAACCTGCTTTCGCCATTTCGATCGTCGCCGCGCGCACCGGGTTTACCACGAACAGCAGCGCCCCGATCAGACGCACACCGGCAAGGATCAACACCAGCGCCTGCACGCCAACCAGATCGATCAGCGGCGCGCAGGCAAGCGTGGCGACAAAGAAACCAGCATTCATCACTGTAACGAACACCCCCATGGAGAACGCGCGTCGTTCGGGCAGGCACACTTCCAGCAGAATGTTGAAATGGCTGATGTCCACCCCCGGGCTGACTGCGCCGAACAGCAGCGCAAACAGCAGAATGAGCGTCAGATCGGGCACGGCGCCGATGAGGAAATAGTACAGCGCACTTGCTGCGGTTGCACGCAGCAACACCCACGAATAGCCACGTTTCTCGATCAGGCGGGGCCACACCAGGTTACCGATAATCTGACCACCGCTGATGAGCGCCAACCATACGCCAAGCCAGCCGTCGCTCGCGCCAAGCTCGCGCACAAAGTAGATCGGTTGCAGCGGCGTGCCCATCCAGAATGCGATGTTGAACACCAGCGTATTGATCGTAATATTCGTAAACGGACGTTGTTGCGACAGCAGTGTGCGGAGTTCGCCGAACATCGGGCGACGGCGCCCCGGCGCGCGCTCAACCACCTGCGACGGCGGGATCGTCAGGCGCGCCACAGAGACGGTGCTCAACAGGCTGGCGACCACTGCCAGCGTAACCATCAACTGATAATTGAACGGAAAGGGCGTAGCATCGAGCCAGCGCCCCATCAGGAACGTCGTCGCCATAACGGTGATTCCCATCGTCATGTTGCGCGCCGAAAACAGGCGCGCCCGCTGCGCCAGCGGCACAACATCGCCGAGCATCGGCAGCCACCCGGCGTTGAATAGCGCAACCGGCGCGTTGATCAACAAGAGGAGCGCCACCATCACCTCGGCGCGGTACGCCGGAAGAAAGGGAATGAAGATCAGCCCGATGTGTCCCAACCGCAACGTCAGCAGGCTGCCGATGATCCAGGGACGACGATTGCCAATTCGTTCGAGGAACAGCGCAAAAGGGATCGACGTCAGCGCATTGACCAGCGCTGCCGCCGAGGTCAGCAGGCTGACCATCAGATTCGACCCGCCCAACCGGATCAGAAAAGTCGCCGCGAATGAGTAGCAGGCGATAGCAATGGAAGCCCAGAAGAGTTCGATGACCAGCAGGTGAAGGTTGCGGTTCGTCGTTTGCCGATCCACGATGATGTGCTCCGTTGCGCAGGTGCGCCAGCGTATCAGGCATGCAGCGCCGCAGAGTATAGCAGATGACCGCCGCCTGCACCAGACCGCGCGGCAACGGATGTCTGCGCAGCGTGGTCAGGCAGATGGCGAATGCGGAGAAGTCAGGGGGATGCAACGGAGCGTAAGGGTGGGTCTGAGACCCGCCTTTGCGCTCCGCCGCCAGGATGGGTCAGGCGCAGGCGAATGTGGCGCTCGCTGCCAACTCGTGACTGTACCCACAGACTCGCACCCGCGCCTTCTTCCTCGAACCCGTGCTACCCGTGCTACAATGGAGACATATTTGAGCAAAGGAGTCGCCCATGATACTCCTGATCCATGCACGCAAAGCCGGCGCTCTGGCGCTGCTCACACTGCTGCTGGCGGCGCTGGTCGCCCCGGCGCTGGCGCAGTCGAACCCGACGATCGTCGACGAAACCGGCAATCTCGATGCGGCTGCCGTGCGGCGCGCGGCTGCGCCGCTCGTTGAGCGCGGCGCGCAGGTCGGTGTGTTCCTGGTGCAGCGCGGCGGCGAGGACGACGCCTTGCGCCGCTATCAGCGCGCCGGTCTCGCCAGCGGCAGTGCGATCAATGCTGACGCCATCGCCATCTACGTCTCGTTCGACCCGCGCTACTCGGAGATTGCGTATGGCGACCGCTGGAATGCGGCGCTGCGTACAAACGACAATGTCGAAACGATCCGCCAGAACCAGTTAAACCCTGGACTGGCGAGCGGCAATACGACTCGCGGCGTCGTTGACGCCCTGACGGCAATCGAGCGTTCCATCGCCTCGCCGCCGGTTCCCGCAGGCGGAACGATCGTCAACATCAATCCAGTGCCGATCGTGGCCGGTGTCATCTTCCTGGTGTTGCTGGCAGTTGCCGGTCCGATGCTCTGGAGCAGTTTCCAGAAGCGCCGCGCGGCAGCGAAGGCGCTGGAAGCAACGCGCACTGCGACAGAGGAGGCGCGGCGCCTGGCAAGTTCCGCGATCGTCGATCTCAGTCAGGCGCTGCGCAATGCTCAGGAAAAAGCCAGATTCGACCGGGTCTCGTACGCGGAAGCGGACGTGCAGCAACTGGCAGAGATGCAAAGCAAGGTTGAGCAACGGTTTGCGCGCGTCCAGGAGCAGTTCGCTGAAACGGAAAAGAGCTTCGTGCTGCGCAAAACGCCCACGCAGGCGGATTACGCAACCGCCACGCAACAGTATCGCCAGATAGCGCAGGAGGCGAATGCCGCGCGCGAGCAACTGGCGCAGGTTGAAGCGCGCCGCGCCGAACTCGACCGGATTATGCAGACGGCGCCAGGCGAAGTGGACAAAGCAAAAAAAGCGCTGGCTGACGTTGCCGCGCAACTCAGCGCCCTCAGCGCCGATCTCCAGCCCGAAGCGGCGTTGCGCTCCGCCGAATCGCTGGTCGAACGCGCTGAACAGTTGCTGAAGGAGCGTCGCGCCGCCGATGCAATCGCGGCGGCAGGGGCAGCGTCAGCCACAATCACAGCGCTTGCCGGTTCGATTGCACGAATGCACGATATTCAGGATGGCATCGCCGCCGGACGCGCCGCCGCCGAACGAGCGGCAGCGCAGGGGTTCCGTGTTGATGCAGGGATCGCATCGTTCAACACCGCCGAAGGGTTACTGCGCCAGGCAGCGGCGGCGTTGCCGGTGATCGGCCCCGAAGGCGTCGCCAGCCTCCTCGACCAGGCGGACAAAGCGCGCGAATTGGGTGTCATTCGCGGCGGCGGGCTGCCGGCGCGCTACCGCGCCAACCTCGAACGACTGGAAAAAGTTCGGGCAGCCGGCGAAGCGCTTGCGGCGTTCATCGACGAAGGATGGCGCGTGTTCGACCTTGTTGATGAATTCGCCGAAAGCGCCTGGAGCGATATTCGCGGCAACGGCAGCGAAGCCGAACGCGCCGCCGACGAAGCGCAGGAACTGTGGGAGCGGGCTGCCGAGCGCAACTCGATGGAGCGGCAGGAATTCATCGAAGCCAGCGCCGATCTCGATCAGGCGGAAGAGCGCCTCGCGTATGCGCGCGCGCTCATCGCAGCGATCATCAAGCGCCTGAAAGACCTGGAGGCGGCGCGCGACGCAGCGCGCGACGAACTTGCCGCCGCCGAGGCGGATATTATGCAAGGGCGCGCATTCATCGCCGCCAACGATCCCGATGTCGGCAAGGAACCGGAGAAACTGCTGGCGCGCGCCGAGTCGGCGCTGGCGCAGGCGCACGCCGAAATGCAGCAGGAGCGCCCCGACTGGCTGCAGATTGTCCGCCTGGCGCACGAAGCCAACCATCTGGCGGACGAGGCGCTGCGCGGGGCGCGTTCCGAAGTCGAAGCGATGGATCGGTTGCGCGAACAACTGAAGCGCATGCAGCAGGTCGCCACGGCGGAAGTGCAGAAGATTGTGCAGTTTATGACCGTCCACCCGCGCGATCTGCCGGTTGGCGCGAAGGATAAGATTAACGGCTTGCAGATCAACCTTCAGGCTGCCTACACCGCCGCCCAGAGCGTTGACCGAAAAGAGGAAGAAGCGCGCGCCGAGGCGCTGCGCGACGCGATTGAGCGGTACACGGCGCTTGAACAGCAGGCTGCTCAGATTTTTGAGGAGATCCGGCATCACTACCGACGCATCGAGTCGCTGCGGCGGCAGGTGCGCAGCGACGCCGATCGCGCCAGGGCAGCGATTATGCGCGCCGAGAGCCTCTCAGAACGCACGGGAGGGTCAAGCGGGATCGCGCTCATCCAGGCGGCGCGCGCCAGTTACAATCAGATCGGGGAGGTGTACAACGAAAACGACGCACAGCGCGCGATAGAGCGAGCGCGCGACGCATACGACAAAGCCGAACACGCATCGCAGATATTCGAGGAGCAGATCGCAGCCAATCAGGGCAGCCAGGATAGCCTGGGCGACTTCCTTGGCGGGGTGCTGGTTGGTATGCTGCTGGGCGGAAGCGGCGGGCGCAGTTCAGGCAGTTGGAGCGGCGGCAGTCGTAGTGGCGGCGGCTTCGGCGGCGGTGGACGCAGCGGCGGCGGCTTCGGCGGCGGCGGACGCAGCGGCGGCGGATGGTGAGCGGCGCGCGGGAAACATGAAAACGGAATGCACCCTTCGCCACGCTCAGGGTGCATTCCGTCGTCTGCCCTTCGCCACACTCAAGGCGCAGAGGGCGACGTGCGCCGGGGCATGTCAGCCTTTCGCACAATGCCAGCCCCTGACAACTGGCGTTGGCTGAGCCGGTCAAAACCAACACCAGTCACATATCTCATCAGGCTTAAGCGTTGTGCGAAAGAAACATGTTCGTTTCGCCGGATGAGCGAACAGCGTGAATGTGATGATACAAGCCAGAACTCACGGCGTGCAACGAGAGGCGTGTTACCGGGCAGTATTCTCACCAGCGTACATTTCCCACGGCATCGCCACAGACGACTGCCCGTTGGTGCGTGGCTCGCGCAGGACCAGCCGAGGACCGTAAGCCAGGAACAGACTGTGGTTGCGTTCAGAGCAGTCTGGCGCCGTACAACGCAGGTAATTGCTATCGGGCGCCAGTTCGTTGCCACACGTCGGACAGCAATACGTATGATGCGAGTTGTCGTTCTGGGACATGGCATTTCTCCAGGATTTCAATATATAAGAAAGCGCCCGCCTCTCGAGGCGGGCGGCTCGTGCCCCGTGCGGCTTTCATTGCCAATCTACTGACTCCTATCTTAACATCGTATGACGGTTTTGTAAAGCAATGTTACAGCGGTTCGCACATCGCCGGGGAGCGTCGTCGTCTCACCTGCACGAGAGAGACCCTGGGTTGACGCGGCAACGTGTCTGGCGTCTGTGCAGTTACTCCGCCGCCGATTCTTCATTTCGAGAGCCTCTTGCGAACCCTCTCTGGAGCAACCGGCGGAATCGTTCAGCCCACGGTGAACCGTTACCGCGCGTCTTGCTGGTTGCCGACCTTAACCTACACAGGTGAGTTACAGAGTTGCAACAGCGCAGCGTCCGCCTCAGCGATGCGCTGGAACTCGCCGGAGAGCGACGTCAGGGCGTGGTCTCCCAACTCCCTTCGTCCCAACCATACTCAATACCGTGCTGCCGCAACAGGGTCTGTAACCGCTCATCGGACTCGATCAGTTCAGTCATCCGGCTGACCGCTGCATTCAACACATCGCGCATGACCCCGGCGTTCGCCGCCAGGTCGGCGGGAACGTCGAACAGAATGGCGAAAGTGTGGCGGGTGTAATCGTCGTTGATGGTCATTGTGACTCCTTACCCTCGGCACCCCAGAGCCGCACCATGCCCATGGGGGACGTCCCGATCCAATGAATATGCCAGCAGGGGCACGGCGCGCCGTGCCCTGGGGCACGGCGCGCCATGCCCCAACAAGCCCTACGGCGCAACGATGGTAAACGACGCGCCTGCGCTTCTGCCGAACTCTTCCGGCGCATACGTGCGATACGCGGTTGCCGGCGGCGCCGCATATGTTCCGGGAACAGTGGCGCGCGCCAGGTAGGTGTAGGTGTACGTTCCCTTCGGCAGGTCGGCAGCAAAGAGCGCCACCCGCCCGGCACGCACTTCGGTGTGCCCGAAGTACCACCAGTACGGGAGAACTTCCCCCTCAATCTGCGGCGTTAATTGCGCCTCGCGCGCTGCTGCCGTCGTCGTCTTCAAGCTGGTGTCGAGCGCTTCCAACCCGCCAGGCAGGAAGTCTTCCACCGTCAGGTAGCGCACATTGGTGGGAACGCTCAGCGTAATCCGCACCTGCACAATCTCTCCCTGCCGCGCCTGGGAGATGATCTGTCCCGTTGGGCTGAGGGTGTCGCTGGCGACGGCAATGTACTCGCGCCGCACGCCAAAACCCCGGTCGAGCGCCTGCGCATTGGCAGCATCTTCGCTGTAGCGCAACCGCAGCGTATAGTACAACCGACCCTTGCCGCTCTGATCAGCGCCTGCCTGCCGCTGCAACAGCACCTGACTCCCCTCGGGTTGCAGATCGGCGCCGGGGATCGTCACCCGGTCGGTTTCCCGTAGAGTCGCCGGTGAGACCACCGCCTCGCGGATGGTGCGCCCATCGAGCGCGACGCGGTAGCGGTAATCGGCTTGCAGGTCGCCGGTTTGCGCCGCATACTCGGCGAGCGCGAGGACGGCGCCAGCGGAGTCGTAGGTCGTGCGCCAGACATCACGTTCGCGTTCGCCCATCAGCCAGCGCACCGCGCCGGGAATCAGGAAGTTCTGCGGGTCAGCGCGCAACAGTGCCCGCATTGCCAGACCGGTGGCGGTTGTATCGCTATCGAGCACCCAGAACGACATCCCGCCCACCTCCCAGTGCGCGTCAGACGCGGTCAGCACCGCGCTGCCCATCAGTTCGGCAACCAGCGTTCGGGCGCGGCTCTCTTCACTGCCAGTCGCCTGAAGCGCCATGAGCAGGTACGCCTTTCCCGCAGCGCTCAGTGTGCTGCGGTCGTTGTACAGGTTGACCGCCCGTCCGCGATCCGGCTTGCCCGCCTCACTGAGAACGAACAGTGCATAGGCGCGGATGTTTGGGTCGCTCAACCGCTGTGATGACGGCTCATCGAGCGCTTCGGTCAGGAAGACGATCGCGCGGTTCAGCATCGCCTGATCGATGGTAAAACCTGCACGTCGCGCTTCGACCAGACCCTGAACCGCATAGGCGGTGAGGTAGGGATCGCTGTCATCACCACTCCACCATCCCCAGCCGCCATCGAGTTTTTGCAACACGGACAGACGTTGCATGCCGTTCGTCAGGCTGCGCTCCAGGGTTGCGCGCAACTGCGGATCATCGAAACCCGCCTGCTGGAGCAGGCGATAGGCAGCGGCAGCCGGCATGAAACTGCTGACCGTCGCTTCACTGCTGAAGTACGGTGCGCGCGCCAGTTGTTCGATCCCTCGCACGATACCTGCCACCAGCGACGGGGTCAACTCCAGTTCAACACGCGCGTCGGCGGTCGCTTTTCCTGGCGGCAGTTTGACCGTCTCCACCACCTGATCGATCACCTGCCCGGCGCTGGCGGTCGCTTCCGCCATTGTCAGGAAGCGCAGCGGCACACGCGCCTCGACTGCATCGCTGAAGCCGCCGCCGCTTGCACGCAACGTCAGAATGGCGTCATCGCCATCGCCAGGGGGCGGATTGACGCTTGCCTGCCAGCGCACAAGCGCCGTGCCGTTCGCCGGAACATTCACCCGCTGCTCGACCGATCCTTCGATGGTCAACGCCGGGTTGGGCACAACCTGTACCGTCGCCTCAAATGCGGTGTTGGTTGTGTTCTGCACCACTGCCTGGAGCACCGGACGGTCGCCGACCGTCAGGGCACGCGGCAGCGTCGGGCGAAGCAGTAGCGGCTTGCTGGCAACAATATCGACCGTCTGCTCGCCAACCAGCGTATCGGCAGTGATGGCGCGCGCCGTCAGGCGCCAGGTCGTCAGGTTATCCGGCAGGGTCACACGAAACTGCGCCGTGCCATCGTCGCCGGTGACGAGCGCCGGATTCCAGAACGCGGTGTCTGGAAAATCGCGTCGCACGGCTAATGGCGCTTCAAGACCGCCGCCCCCCCCCTTGTCACCCGGCTGCAACCGCAGCGTCACCCGATCAACGAGCGCCGTCAGCGGACTGGAGGTGAACACTCCCAGCGCGCGCTGATCGTAGAATGCCTGGCGCAACGACGGGTTGGGGTCATCCGCCAGGGTCAGCACCGCCTTATCAACCAGCGCCAGCGACACCTCGGCGCGCACCCCTTTGCCGGTGTAGTCGGTCGCTTTGATTGTGTACGTCACTGTGTCGCGCGGACCGACCTGCGTTTTATCGGGTGTGAGCGTCATGGTCAACTCCTGGCGCTCGGTCGAGACCGGCAGTTTCACAATGCCAACCCGCAGATCAGGCGCGGCTGGCGCATCGGGGGTGCTGCCGTCGCCTGGCGCTTTGATCAGGGTCAGCGCGGCGTACACATTCGGCGCATACTCGTCGCGGATCGGCACCTGGAGCACGCCGGTGGTTCCCTGGAGCGTGAAGGTACGATGTTCAATCACGCTGCCACGCTCAATCGTGAGCAGCGCGGTCATATCGGGGTAGGGCGCCGTTACCAGAATCGTCGCTGTGTCGCCCGGCTTATAGAGGCGCCTGTCGGCAATCAGATCGACGCGGTTGCTGTCATCGATCCCCCAGAAGACGTTGCCGCCCGCAGCCCACGTATAGGCGGCTGTCTGAACCGTTCGCTCGGCGTCGTCCTTGCCCTTTGCGACAATGCGGTACAGTCCGCCCTTCGGCGGCGTGAACTGCACCTGCCCGCGCCCCTGCCCGTCGGTTGTCGCCGTGCGCGTCTCGACCAGCGTGTCGGTGTACGCGGAGGTCCAGTAGAACCGTCCATCGGCGCCCTGCTCACGCACACTGTACCATTCACGCTGATACACCTCCATGTCCAGCGAGCGATTCGGCGCCGGATCGCTCTGCGGCGTCAGGGTGACGATCGAGATCTGTTGCGGTTGCCCGACGCGCGCAACATACCCCTCCGGACGCAAACCGATGTAGAACGCTCCGGCATGAACGGTGATCGTCGCCTGTGAGGCGATCACCTGCCCATCGACGTCGGTCACCTCCACATCGAGCGTCAACACCTGGCTGCCGGTGCGTGGACCGCCAGCCGGAGGGGGACGGTCATACGTCGATGCTGGCAATGCCAGGGTGAAGCGTCCCTGTGCATCGGTCGTTCCTTCGCCATCGGCGATCAGGTCGCCGAAGAGAAAATCCTGGCGGAACATGTACCAGGCGTAAGCATCGTCAAAATCGGCAAAACTGAAGTTCGGCGCGCTGTCGCTGGAAAAATAGAATGGTTGCGACAGCAGGCGCCAGCGCACCGGCGCATTAGATGGCGCGCCGCCGGCGAAGTACGCCGCCTGCACCGTCGCACTCAGTGGGTCGCCGCGCAACAGGTCGGGATTCGCAGGCGTGACCGTCACTTCAAACGCTGGCACGCGATATTCCGCCACCAGGAAACTTCCGAATACAACCGGCGCGTTGCTGTTGTATCCCTGCGGACCGCCAAGCCGCGCGACCATCGAGTAGGAACCGAGCGGCGCCCCCTGCGCCAGCGGCAGGTCGAGCGTGAACGTCCCGAATGGGCTAAAGGTCAGCGTTGTTGAAAAGATGGTGCTCCCTTCAGGATCGCTCACCTCCACATACGCGCGATCTCCTGCGCCGGGCAGCACATACCGCTCTGCCTGACCCTGCCCTGCACCGACAGCGATGCCGCGCAGCGCGCCACGCACGTGCACTGTCTGCCCCGGACGGTAGATCGGCTTGTCGGTGAACAGGCTGCCAGCAAACGTGCGTGAGCCGTAGTCCGCCATCAATCCGAAGTTCCAGGGACTGATGCCGCTCTCCCAATCGCTGGTTGTGAATGTGACCGTCCTGCCGCTATCCGATGACCAGAGAAAGATCGTCCCATACACCTGCCCATCAAACGGCGCGACCAGCACGCCATCCGTACCGGTGCGCCCAAGATTGACCGGATTGCTCAGCGCGCTGCGTTCATAGCGATACGCTGCGGCGCGCACTTCCAGATCGGGAACCGGTCGTCCGGTCGCCAGATCGACAGCCCAGACGAACAGGCGATCCGCGCTCCGTTTGACCGTCAGCGCATATGGGCTGACCACCATCACCTGGCGATCAACCAGCCTGTCGAATGTGCGCAACTCCAGGTAATAGACACCCGGATCGAGCGTTCCGACCTCCATGACGCCGACGCGCTCGCGGTTCCGTTCGCCGCCGAGCGGCTGCATTCCCTGACTGACCAGATCGCCCGCGTCTGGAGAGAACGACTCCCAATTCTCATAACTGGACATCAGGAGGGCTGCGGTTTCCGGCGTCAATCGCGTGATGCGCCAGTTCACGTCGGGAACGTTCACCCACTGGAGCGGTACGCGCACGTTCCCGACGGCGCGGTAGAAACCGGCGCGATAGGCGCCGATCAAACCGACCGAAGGTTCGCGTGGATCGGTGCGGAGGGTCACGGTTGCGTCCTGACCGAGTGCAACGCCATAGGGGTCGCTCGCAACGGCGCCGACGGTGACCCGGTATTCTGTTTCGGGTTCAAACTGAAAGTAGACGTAAAAATCCGTCTCGTAGGAGGAAGAGAATACCTCCGTTGGTTTCGGTTCGATGACCAGCGCGCGACCAACCGTGTCCCAATCCATTGGCGTGCTGAAGATCAACCGGATGCCGCCAGACTCGGGAGAAACAATGGCGCCCGGCGGCGGGTCAGTCGTTATAAGCGCCGGCAGCGGCGCAACCCGGAAGGGAATGCTGAACGATTGACCCAGTACGCCGTTGCCACGCGCCGACCGCGCTCCGGCATCCACGGCAACGACGTAGGTGAGTCCGCGTTCCAGCGGCGCATCAGGGCGAAAGATCGCGTCGGTTCCGCTGACCGTGAGTGTACCGGCGACCTGCGCGCCACTGTCGGCGCGTGCGACGCGCAGCGCGCTGCGCAGTGATGCCAGGTCCATCTCCTGATTGAACGTCACAGTCACCGGAGTGGTCGGTGCGGCATACGCCGATGTCGGCTGAACACCGATAATCGCCGGGTCGATCGTGCGGAACGACCAGACATACTCATTGCGCAGCACGCCGCCGGTTTGATCGGCCAGACCCGCCGCCACCCGCACTCGATAATCGGTCGCCGCGTCGAGCGGCGCCGTCGGCGAAATGATGAACGTCGACGTATCGACCCAGCGCGCAACGCCCTGCACCGGCGGTTCAATCGTCGCCGCCACGGGCAATCCGCCGGTTGCAGCGACATCGACTACCGGCACGACCGGATGGTTGAAACGCACGCTGATGCGCGCAATATCAACAGGAACATCGCGCGTGTCGCCGGCAGGCTCCACCTGTTGCACTTCCAGGTCGCCGATAACGACAAACGCCCACTCGAACGGTTTGGTGTTGAGGATGGCGCCGGTCTGCGTGCTGACGCCAGGTTCGAGGATCGCCCGATAGCGCACGCCGCGCTGGAGCGGCGCGGCTGGTTTGAAACGAACGCCGCCCTCGAACGCTTCAACCGTCCCTGCAACCGCTACGCCGCCAGCGTCGAGCAGGCGGAAACTCGCGCCAGCCGAGGCGGGATCGATGTCGCGGTGGAGACGGATCTCAATCGGGCGCTCTGCTGCGACATCAGTTTCGCCATCGAACGGGCGCGTGTCGATCAGCAACTGTGCCGCAGTCGTAAAACTCCAGCTCAGCGGTTGTTCCATCCGTGCTGCGCCATCGGGTGTCAGATCAGCGCGCACCGTGACACGATACGTGGTTGCCAGGCGCAACCCGCCCTCTGGCGAAAAGCCGAAGCGTGTTGGCGAGAGCCAGCGCCCAATGCCGACAACCGGGTTCGGATCGTTGCCTGCGGTAAGCGTAAGCGGCTGCGGCAACTCATCGGCACGGCGCGGATCGTCAGCCGCCGCTGCGACTGCCTCTGCATTGACCACCGGCGCATTGAACTCGACCATGATGAGCGTTTCGAGCGGAATATCGGCACTGCCATCGGCGGGAGAAACCTCGCGCACGGTGACGTAGGGCGCGGTGCGGAAGCGAACCGTCTGCGCACTCTCGGTCGCGCGTCCAAGCGCATTGCGCACACCGGTCCCGACCGTCAACGTATACTCCGCGCCATACCGCAACCCGCCAGCCGGTCGCACCAGCGCAACATTTCCCTGCACGTCAACATTTATGTCAACCGACGGCTCGATTTTCAGAGCCGCGACGAGCGAGTCTTCCTGCACCGGTTGACTGAACTCGATGCGCAGCGGCGCCTGCGGGTTGACCATCTCCGCTCCATCCGGCGGTTCGATGCGCACGATCTGCGGTGCGCTCAGCAGAAGCGGAGCGGCAAGAACGGCGGCAATGATCACGATTAATCCGACTCCTGCGGCAATGATCGCGCGTAGTGGGAATTGTGGAGACTGTTTCATGGGGTATCTCCCGGATTGTTGCTGTCAGCGAATAAGCGCGCGGAAGCGAATGAACAAAATGAATGGTATCGATGTAGAGACGTTGCAATGCAACATTTCTACCGGCAATCCCCACACGTTCAACCTTCCCGCCTTCAACGGGCAACGTTCAACGTCCATCACGGCGCGTTGCGGACCTCGAATTCCACCATCGGGCTGCGCACGACCTGCCCGCCAGCATCGCGCCCTTCCGCCCATACCCGGTGGATGCCCGGCTGCAATTGCCAGAATGCGCGTGGCGCAGCGGCAACCGGTTCGCCATTGACAAAGACGGTTACCCCTTCGATATGCAACGTCGCTCCTGCGGTGATGGCAATCCGCTGATGTTCGACAGGAACCCCCGGACTCAGCGCAAACACCGCGCCATGCGCCGGGAATGTGATCAGTAGAGGAGACGATTGCCGCACGGAGACGTTCGTTTCTCCATCTATCCGTATGTCGCCAGGCGGTTGTGCATCATCGCGTCGCTCTCCGGCGATGTCCGGCAACGATGGGCACACGGCGCGCGGTGGACGCGGCACGCCAGCGTTTGCCGCCCACGGCTCGGCCTCCGGCGGCAGCAAACGGTAGATGCGCAGCATCGTGCGCTCCTGCGGGTAACCGTCCGGTGCGCGGCATTCACGCACCGGATCGACGCGCACTATCACGTGCGTGTCGTCAGGGCGCTGCGGCGCAGTACCGGCAGCGAACCGTTCCAGCCGCGTCGCCGGGCAGACCGGCGACGGCAGCAGGCCCCCTTCGGCGCAAATGATCGCCTCGACAATCTCCGACGGACGGACAAACGAACGCGGCGGCAACCCTTCGTGCGCCGCCAGCATCACCTGCCGCCAGACCGGCGCCGCGCCGGCGACGCCGCTTATCGCTTCCATTGCCTGACCGTCGGCATTACCGATCCACACGCCAACCGCGCGATCCGACGTGTATCCGATCGTCCAGTTATCGCGCCAGTCGGTTGTGGTTCCGGTTTTGACGGCTGCAGGGCGATCAATGTCGAGGGCGCCGCCGAATGCGCGCATACGGGCATATCGGTCGCTCAGGATATCGCTGATCAGATAGGCGATCTGTGGGTTAAGGGCGGGCAAGGGCGCTTCCCGCACTATCGGCGCCGAAGATTCGGACAACGATGCACCGCTGATGTCCTGAATGGCATACGGCATCACCCGCAGTCCGCCATTCGCAAAGGCGGCATAGGCGCCGGTCAGTTCCAGCAACGTCACCTCGCCGCCGCCGAGGGTCAGCGCCAGCCCGAAGCGCCCCGGCTGATCGCCGAACGACGTGATCCCCAGGCGCGCCGCCATCTCCAGCAACGCCGGGATGCCGATGAAGTCGAGGGTGCGAGCGGCGGCGACATTCGATGAGGTGGCGAGCGCCTCGCGCAACGACAGCGGACCGTGAAACGCGCGGTCGTAGTTTTGCGGCGCGTAGACACGACCGTGAGCATCCGTAAACGCCGTCGGGATGTCAAGAATGGTTGTCGCCGGTGTCCAGCCTCGTTCAAGCGCCGCCGCGTAGGTGAGCGGCTTGATCGCCGAACCGGGCTGACGCAGCGCCAGCGCCGCGTTCACCTGCCCCTGAATTGCGTCGTTGGTGAAATCCGGGCTGCCGACCATTGCCAGGATCGCGCCATCGCGCGGGTCAAGCGCCACAACGGCGCCATTGCGGGCGCGACGGGCGGGACTGCCGTCGCGCGGAGCGGCAAGTGCATCAAGATGGCGACGCAGCGCCAGTTCCGCCATCTCTTGAAGCCCCAGGTCGAGAGTCGTAGTGATCGTCAATCCACCGCGCGCCACAGCGTCAGGACCAAGTTCCGCCGCCAGTTGTTCCAGAACGAAAAAGACGAAATGCGGCGCGCGCGGCAGGCATCCCGGCGTCACGCAGTTGCTTCTGAACTGCAACGACTCGCCGGCGGCGCCCTCTGCCTCCGCTGATGTGATGAAACCGGTGCGCACCATCGCTGCCAGCACCTCGCGCTGACGGGCGCGTGCTGCGTCGGGGCTGGCAAACGGATCGTAGCGCGACGGCGCCTGCGGCAACCCGGCGATCAACGCGGCTTCGGCAAGATCGAGATCGCGCGCCGGTTTGCCGAAGAACCGCTGCGACGCCGCCTCGACGCCGTAACTCATCGCGCCATAATAGGTTTGATTGAGGTAGAGTTCCAGGATCTCGTCCTTGGAGAGAACCGCCGTCAGTTTGAGCGCCAGGATGATCTCGCGCGCCTTCCGTTCCAGGCTGCGCTCCTGCGCCAGCGTCGGGTCGATCAGAAACGAGCGCGCAAGTTGCTGCGTGATAGTGGAGCCGCCAGCAACGATCTTGCCGTGCCGAAGATTGAGCCAGATTGCACGCGCAATGCCGCGAAGATCGATGCCGGGATTGTCGTAGAAACTGGCATCCTCGATCGCAATCGTCGCCTGGATCAGCGCCGGCGACATCTGGCTCAGGGAAACAGGACGACGCTGCGCGCCAAGCGGATCAGGCACATGGTAGAGCAGGCGACCGTTGCGATCCAGCACGCGCGTAGCGCCGGGAGCAGCGCGCGCGCGCAGCCGCTCAGGGGAAGGCAGGTCGGTCGAAATCCACAACCAGACGCACAGCAGCGCCAGCACTGCGACGCCAACGCCCGCAGCGCGGACTGTCATGCGAAAAAAACGACCCAATCGCTTGCCATTGGACCGCTGCGCCACGCCTTTTCCTTCCCCGCGCCGTCCGGTGGTTCACCCACATCATAGCACATTCGTTGCGCACATGGAATGAACGACGGATGACATGCGATTGATTCGCAAAAATAAGGTCTTGCCACACTGCGTTATGCGCGGTATCATTGATTGCATCTATATCATCTGAACAAGGACGTTCAGACCATGCGCATCATCGTGACAGCCGATCTCCACTATCGCCCTGCGCAGCGCGACGTCTACCTGGCGTTCGCCGAAAGGGTGCGACAGCGCAACCCCGACTGCTTCATCATCGCCGGTGACATCGGGCACCCGCTCCGCCTCTTTCAGCGCGGGCTGCAACTCTTCCGCGACCTGACCTGCCTGCGCGCCGTGATCGCCGGAAACCATGATGTCTACCGCAGCGACCACGACAGCCGCACCCTCTGGGAGTCCTGGCTGCCGCGTATTGCGCGCGAGGAAGGGTTCATCTGGCTCGAAAATGATGTGCTGACGCTGGGAACGCTCGGCATCTGCGGCACTATGGCATGGTACGACTACTCATCGCACGCACCGCACCTCTCGCTTGGTGATCATGAGTATCGCATACTCAAGGGAAGCGTCAATCACGATGCCGATTATGTCGATTGGCCCTGGAGCGACCGCGCCATGGCGCGCTATCTGGCAAAGGGGTTTGCCGGTCGTCTGGAAACGCTGATTGGCAATCCAGGCGTCTCGCAAATCCTGGTTGTGACCCATGTGCCGATCATCGAAGCAGCGGTGCCGCGCCACCCTGAAAGCGACTTTTGGAGCCTGATGAGCGCCTACCTGGGGAATCTCACGCTGGGGAAATTCGTGCTCGACCAGCCCAAGGTGAGCCACATCGTCAGCGGACACCTGCACCGCGCCGGTCAATGGACGATCTCAGGGCGCCATGGCCCCGTCGAGTGCCATGTCGTCGGCAGCCGTCCCGGTGAGCCGACGGCGGTTGAGTTGAACTTTTAGCGTGCAGAACCTTCGCCACTTTGTGTGAGCGCATTTGAACGGTTTGTCGCTAGACACGTCCTTGCTGCGCCTGCCGCATCTCCATCCAGCGCCGCACCTGCTCGCGCACCCAGGCGGCATCGGCAGGCAGCAGCGGCGGCAGTGGGACCGGTCGGGCGTAATCCACCGCGTCCGCGTAGTGCGCCCGCGCATACGCCGTCTCGAACACCTGTTGCACGTTGAGCGTCACCACCCCGAAATCCTCCGTCGTCGGCACCAGAATGGTCGGCAGCGGGTCGCGCAGGTCGATGAACCAGGCTTCGTAGCGATAGTCGGTCGCGCGCTTGAGCAGCACACAGTAGTCGCTCTTGCCCGCTATCGCCTCGAACCGCTCTCCGCCGCGCAACAGGTCAATCTCTATCCAGTGGGTGTGCGACTCGAACACCACCGACCGCTTGCGCTCGAAGGCGATGGCGCTTGGCGTGCCGGGCGTCTTGTTGGCGGGCGAGAGCAATTCGATGATCGTCACCACGCGGCGGGTGCGCGCGTCACGGATTTCAATGAAGCGCTCGCGCACTTCCGGTTCCGGCAGCGGCTCGATCAGCGTCGGCGCGGTATAATTGGCGTCAAGCGGCGCGGTGACGCCGGGGCGCGCTGGCGTGACGACCGCCAGGTCGGGCACGATAGCGCCCATCGGGGCTGGGCTGTCGTCCTCCGACACGATCAGGCGCTGCTCTACGGCAACGACGAAACGCGGACTCAGTTTCTCCGCCAGCACATCGCTGATGCCGACGATCAGCCGCGTGTGGACATCGGGCCAGAGATCGGGCGCTTCGAGGAACGGATCCATGCCGGGAAAGGGTGAGCGCATAGGCTTTCCTTGTGCAGATAACGATTGTGCAGTCGAACTACATTTAGCCTCCTCCAGCATTTCCCTTCTGGCGCGCTTCCATCCAGCGCCGCACCTGCTCGCGCACCCAGGCGGCATCGGCAGGCAGCAGCGGCGGCAGTGGGACCGGTCGGGCGTAATCCACCGCGTCCGCGTAGTGCGCCCGCGCATACGCCGTCTCGAACACCTGTTGCACGTTGAGCGTCACCACCCCGAAATCCTCCGTCGTCGGCACCAGAATGGTCGGCAGCGGGTCGCGCAGGTCGATGAACCAGGCTTCGTAGCGATAGTCGGTCGCGCGCTTGAGCAGCACACAGTAGTCGCTCTTGCCCGCTATCGCCTCGAACCGCTCTCCGCCGCGCAACAGGTCAATCTCTATCCAGTGGGTGTGCGACTCGAACACCACCGACCGCTTGCGCTCGAAGGCGATGGCGCTTGGCGTGCCGGGCGTCTTGTTGGCGGGCGAGAGCAATTCGATGATCGTCACCACGCGGCGGGTGCGCGCGTCACGGATTTCAATGAAGCGCTCGCGCACTTCCGGTTCCGGCAGCGGCTCGATCAGCGTCGGCGCGGTATAATTGGCGTCAAGCGGCGCGGTGACGCCGGGGCGCGCTGGCGTGACGACCGCCAGGTCGGGCACGATAGCGCCCATCGGGGCTGGGCTGTCGTCCTCCGACACGATCAGGCGCTGCTCTACGGCAACGACGAAACGCGGACTCAGGATGTCTGCCAGGACGCTCCGCATGCTGCTGATCAACTCGGTGTGGACATCGGGCCAGAGATCGGGCGCTTCGAGGAACGGGTCCATGCCGGGAAAGGGTGAGCGCATTGCAGCACCTCGCCTGTCGTAGAATGGTGTAGTTTCAGTGTAGCACGCGGGAGCGCGGCATGCAATGTATCGAATGCCGGGTAGGATGTGGCGCCTGCTGTATTGCACCGTCGATCTCGTCGTCAATTCCAGGGATGCCACGCGGCAAGCCGGCAGGCGTGCGCTGCATCCAGTTGAGCGCCGACAATCGGTGTATGCTGTTCGGGCGCCCTGAACGACCGGCGGTCTGCATATCGTTGCAGCCAACCATAGAGATGTGCGGAACCACGAGTGAGGAAGCGTTCATCATATTGACCGCCATGGAGCACATGACATCACCGGGGTATGTGGAGGGAGTCATCGATGCACAACGTTCCTGAAGCGAAAGTCGCTGCCTGGCGCCGCTGGCTGGCGCACCTCTGGTATGTGTGGGGCAATAGCCTGACGTACTGGGGGCTGCGCACCACAGACGTTGGTTTCTTTCGCGCGGCGGAAAGGGCGTACAGCCGCGCGATTGCGCTCTGGCCCGAATTCAGCGGCGCCTATTTTCAGCGTGGCATCATCCGCGAGCGCGAACTCAACCTGCGCGCCGCCGGGTTGCGCGACCTGAGTCAGGCGATTGTTCTGTCGCCGGAATGGCCCGAACCTTACCTCCGCCGTGGTCTCATCCGGCGGTTCCACGGCAACCCGCACGACGCCATCGCCGACCTCGAACGCTATCTCGCGTTGAGCGGCGACTCCTCCTGGCGCGATGAGGCAGAGCGGCAGATCGCTGCACTGCGGGCGGAATGCTGATATGCCGGATGAAACGCCGTGCAGCATCGTTTCGCCGGCTGCACCAACCCGCATCGCCGACCTGACGACGGCGCACCTGGCGATTGTCACCGGCGGTCGCCTGGCGCTGGTGGCGGCATTCCGCATCATCTATCCACTGCAACCGTTCCTGACCGATGAGTTGAACATCGACCTGCGCACGGTCAGCGCCCTGATCACTGTGCAACTGGCAGCGTCGATGCTCAGCCCGATCGGCGGGGCGCTGGCAGATACCCGCGGCGAGCGCGCCACGATGAGCGGCGGGCTGGCGATCTTTGCGCTGGGAACGGCGTTGTGCGCACTTTCGCCATCGTTTGCCGCGTTCTTGATCGGCTATGCGCTGGTGGGGCTGGCAGTTGCGCTCTACCAGCCTGCTGCGCAAGCATACCTGTCAGCGCGCACCCCATATGCGCGTCGCGGTTGGGCGTTGGGTGTGTTCGAGACCTCATGGGCGTTTGGGGCGCTGCTGGGGGTTGCGCCGCTCATGCCGATCGTTCAGACGACCCGGCAATCAGCGCCGGTCTTCTGGATGTTGTCCGCCGCTGGCCTGGCGTCGCTGGCGCTGGTTTGGACGCTATTGCCAGACGGATCGCGCCACCTCCAGGCGACGGCGCGACGGATCGACTGGCGGGCGCTGCGCGCGCCGGGAGCGCTGATGGCACTGCTGTTCGTGGCATTAACCCTCTGCGCGTATGACCTGTTCCAGACTGTGCAGGCGCCCTGGTTGCGCGAAACCCTTGCCGTGAATGAGGCGCAACTGGGACGGCTGTTTGCGCTGGCGGGGATAGGCGAACTGATCGGCGCCCTGGGGGTCGCGCTCCTGGGGGATCGACTGGGCATCCGGCGCACGACCGCCGCCGGCTTTCTCCTGGCGGCGGTATGTGTTGTGGCACTGCCGTTTGTCGGGCGGGAATGGACCTGGTTGCTGCCGGTGTACTTTCTGCTGTTTCTGTCGTTCGAATATGCGATTGTTGCGGCGTTTCCGCTCCTATCGGCGGTAGCGCCAGCAGCCCGCGGGACCATGCTGGCGCTCAGCGCTGCCACCATCGGCGCCGGGCGGGTCGTTGCCTCGCTGGTGGCAACGTCGCTCTGGCTGACATTCGGGATCGGTTGGACGGCAGCGATCATCGCAGCGATCCTCTGCGCGTCGCTCCTCTGCTTACTGGTGGTGCGACCGCAGGAGTGAGGGGGGCGGGTTGGGGCCGGTCTCAGACCTGCCCTTACGGAGCGGGGCTGGGGCGGG
>ERZ1685332.46-NODE-46-length-39825-cov-17.721222_pt1 | contig 39825 bp, 25 predicted proteins | sample MGYA00580193_ERZ1685332 | MGnify/ENA primary metagenome ERZ1685332 (study PRJEB41501, sample SAMN08275520) | hot springs metagenome | biome: alkaline hot spring; material: microbial mat | place: Russia: Ush-Beldyr | collected 2015-07 | depth 0.5 m m ...
CCAACAGCACCAACGGCGCAATGATGGCGCAACTGGTCATTATGCGCAATCAACTGGGCGAAGCGGCGACGGAAGCCTTCATTCAGGGCTTGCTGGAAAACAACACGCAGTTCTTCGGCGGCCACACCGATGTGCGCAAGGCAGTCGGCGCCGGTGAATTGAAACTGGGACTGGTCAACCACTACTACTACTATCTCTCGAAGGCGGAAGGCGCGCCGGTTGGCGTGGTCTATCCCGATCAGGAGGACGGCGGACTCGGATTAATGGTCAATTCGACGAATGCTGGAGTCGTCAAGGGCGGACCTAACCCGGAGATGGCGAAGATCTTCGTTGATTTCATGCTCTCCCCAGGCGGGCAGAAGATCTATGCCGAGCGGAACTACGAGTACCCTATCGTCCCCGATGTTCCGCTGGCGGAAGGGGTCGCGCCGCTCACGGCGTTCAAACTCAACCCATACCCGCTCAAGACGCTGCGGGATGAACTGGAACCGACGCGGGCGTTGGTGCAGAAGGTGGGTATGCCGTAGACAAAGGCATGCTGTAGCGACATTGCGCGCAACGTCGCTACAGCATGTTCTATCCTGATATGAAACGAACGATTTCCCTCCCTTCCTCGCGCACGATGCGCGACTCGGCGGTCTCGCGGCGTTCTTCATCCGCTGCGTTGAACGTTGCAGCGGGATTGGTCGGCGTGCTGGCGGTCATCCCGCTTGCCTACATGCTGATCCGGGCGCTCGAAGCGGATGCCGCCGTCTGGGAACGTCTCTGGTCCCGGCAGATCCCCATGCTGGCGGGCAACACGCTGGCACTGACTGCAACGACGGTGGTGCTCAGCGTCCTGTTCGGCATCGGTGCGGCATGGCTGGTCGAGCGCACCGATCTGCCGGGAGCGCGGGTGTGGCGGGTGGCGCTGGCGCTGCCGCTGGCAATCCCGGCATATGTGGCGGCGATCTGCTGGCTGATCCTGCTCCGGCGCGGCGGGGTGATCGACCAGATAGCGATGGAGTGGCTGGGATTCGCTCGCGGCACATTTCCTCTGCCGCAGATCACCAATCTGTGGGGCGCAACGATTGTCATCAGTCTGTGTGTGTTCCCATATGTGTTCCTCCCGGTCGGCGCGGCGCTCCGTTCACTCGACCGATCCCTGGAAGAAGCGGCGCGCATCGCGGGTCTCTCTGCCTGGACGACATTCTGGCGCGTGGTGTTGCCGCTGGCAATGCCGGCGGCGGCTGGCGGCGCGCTGCTTGTGGCGCTCTATGTGCTCTCCGATTTTGGCACCGTGGCGATGCTTCGCTACCGCACCTTCACGCTGGCGATTTTCCAGCAGTTCGCCGGTCAGGTTGACCGGTCGGCGGCGGCGATCTTGAGTTTTATCCTTATCGGTATGGCTGTGCCGGTGCTCTATGGCGCCGCCTGGCTGGCGCGCCGCGAACGCCGGCTGTCCCGCACCCGCTGGCAGCCGCGCCGCCTGGTGCGCCTGGGGCGCTGGCGACCGCTGGCGCTGCTGGCAATTGGTGCGCTGACCTTCTTCTCGCTGGGGTTGCCGCTGTTGACGCTTGGCGGGCTGACATTGCAGGGATGGCTCTTCCCAACTGAAGTTGATCGGATCTGGGGCGTCAACAACGCTGGCGTGCTGCGCCACGCATTGAATAGCGTCGGGCTTGCCGCCGTCGCAGCCACCGGCGCCATTGCACTGGCGATCTTCCCGGCGCTCGTGGCGGTGCGCCGACCCGGACGGTGGAGTAGTCTGTTGCTTGCCGCCTGCCAGAGTCCCTTTGCACTGCCGGGGATTATCAGCGGGTTAAGCCTCGTGCTGTTGTTCAACCGCTGGATGCCGATGCTCTACGGTACGCTCGTCGTGCTGGCCATCGGCTTTGTCTTTCGGTTGCTGCCACAGGCGGTGACCGCCAACGAATCAGCGTTGCGCGTCGTGTCGCCGTCGCTGGAGCAGGCGGCGCGCACTCTGGGGAATGATGGCATTCGCACGTTTCAGCGTGTAACGCTGCCGGTCGCTGCGCCAGGATTGCTGGCAGGGTGGGTGCTCTGTTTCGTCACTGCGATGAAGGAACTGCCAACGGTCATCCTTTTGCGACCGCCGGGTTTCGATACGCTGCCGGTGCGGATCTGGGTGGCTGCCAGCGAGTCGGTGCACACCCAGGCAGCGCCGTCAGCATTTGCGCTTATTGCCGTCACGATTGTGACGCTGCTGATCGTGACGCGCTATCAGGCGGGGATGGAGAAGGCGCTTTCGCGTAGTTGACGCCAGTATGCGGTGTCAGTTGTCCGGGCGCAGGCTGCTCTGGCGCAACAACTGGTCTGCCCACGCCGCGTCATCGCTGGTCAACGGCGGGGCAGGATGCGCTGACAATCGATGCGCAGGTCGAACATAGCGTGTTGACAGATGGCGTGCAGCAGCGCGCCAGGGACGATCTCGGGTTCGGTCGCGTCCGCGTGAAGCGACACAGCACAATGCGGGATCGACCGGCAACGCTCAAGGGAGCGAGCAGCGCGCGAGAACGATGGTTGCTGCAACTGATGAGCATGCGACACGTGCTGACGCCCGTCCACCCGCGCGCCGGTATCGGCTCGCCAACGCGCAACAGATCGATTTCGACCAGATGAGCGAGGCTGCCCGGCACGGCGAGACGTTTGCCGGGATAGCGCGCCCTTTGCCTGGACACTGATTGGCAGGCGACGATGTCTCGATGATCGTCACAACTCATCCATCGGCCGCCGCGTGCGCTTCCAGATGCGACTCACACGCCAGGGCCGGCAACTCAACCTCAAACGTCACCCCTCGAGGAGCAAATACGCTTACCGGCGGCGCGGAGCGCGTCACAACGGCGGCGTTCACCGTCTGACAATCCCCTACCCAACCTGATGCACCGCATCGTGATCCCTGATGCTATAATCATACCGGAACAGGTTCGAGAGGCTGGTGCGATGAATGTTCTGCTTGTAGGCGCTGGCGGGCGCGAGCACGCCCTGGCGTGGAAACTGGCGCAATCGCCGCTGGTTGACACACTCTTCGTGGCGCCCGGCAACCCGGGAACGGCGCAGGTCGGGCGCAATCTGCCGGTCGAGGCGCTCGACATCCCGCACCTCGTCGAGGTTGCGCAACGTGAACGGGTTGGTCTGGTCGTCGTCGGTCCCGAAGCGCCGCTGGCGGCTGGTCTGGCGGATGCCTGTCTGAAGGCGAGCATTCCGGTCTTCGGTCCCACCGCAGCAGCGGCGCAGATCGAGAGCAGCAAAGCCTTCGCCAAGCGGCTGATGATCGAGGCGGGCATTCCAACCGCCGAAGCGCGCATCTTCGATGATCCTGACCGGGCAGCCGATTTCGTGCGCACCACAGGACGCGCGTGGGTCGTGAAGGCGGATGGGCTTGCGGCTGGCAAGGGAGTGATTGTGCCCGAGTCGGTCGGTGATGCGCTGGATGCCATTCAGAAACTGAGCGCTACTGGTTCTGGTGGGCGCCTGGTTCTCGAAGAGCGTCTCCGTGGACCGGAAGTGTCACTGATTGCGCTGTGCGACGGTGAGCGAGCGCTGCCGCTGCCGCCAGCGCAGGATCACAAGCGCCTGCGCGATGGCGACGCCGGACCTAACACTGGCGGCATGGGCGCCTATGCTCCTGCGCCACATCTGACACCCGTCGACATTACCGATCTGACAGCGCAGATCATCCTGCCGGCGCTGCGGGCGTTGAAACAAGCGAGAAAACCGTTCTGCGGCGCGCTCTACGCCGGGTTGATCCTGACCGAACACGGACCGCGAGTGCTGGAGTTCAACGCGCGCTTCGGCGACCCGGAGACACAGGCGATCCTGCCGCTACTGGAAGGCGACCTGATCGCGGCGCTCGCAGCATGCGCCGGGAACGGCGCACTCTCTGACGATATGCTGCACCGGACGGGCGACTCGGCGGCATGCGTCGTGCTGGCGGCGGAAGGATACCCCGACACGCCGCGCCGCGGCGATGTGATCAGCGGGATTGAGTCGATCACTGACCCGAACGTTCTGATCTTTCAAGCCGGAACCGCCTGGAAGAACGGCCAGTTGACAACGGCTGGAGGTCGCGTGCTCGGCGTCACCGGCGTTGGCGTCACGCTGCGCGCGGCGCTGGAGCGCGCGTATGCGGCGGTGGACCGGATTTCCTTCCCAGGTATGCAGTACCGCCGCGACATTGGCGCAAAGGCACTCCAATGAATATCCCGGCACATCTGTATCGCGTCGCTGTGTTCGTCTCCGGCAGCGGGTCGAACCTGCAGGCGCTGCTCGATGCGCAACAGACTGGCGACCTCGGCAATGCCGAGATCGTCCTGGTGGTCAGCGATCGCGCCGACGCCTATGGGTTGCAGCGCGCACTGAAGCATCGCGTTGCGACAGCGTTCGTTCCGTTGCGCCATCCGCGCGATCCCGCCGCGCGCGCCGAATGGGAACGACGCCTGGCGGACGCGGTGGCGGTGTTCACTCCTGACCTGATTGTCCTTGCCGGTTTTATGCGCGTGCTGTCGCCGGTGTTCCTTGATCGCTTCCCCAACCGGGTCATCAACCAGCATCCGGCGCTGCTCCCCGACGACGGCAGCGACACGTTCACCACCTCGCGCGGCATCGTCATCCCCGCGTTGCGCGGCGCGCATGTCGTCGCCGATGCGCTGCGCCTCGGTCTGCCGATCACGGGATGCACCATTCACCGCGTGACGCCCGCCGTGGACGATGGACCGGTACTGGCGCGCGTGGAGGTTCCAATCCTGCCCGGCGACACCGAAGCGACGCTTCACGAGCGCATCAAGCAGATCGAGCATCGCCTGATCGTCGAGGTCGTCGCGCGCCTGGCGCGCCTCAACTGATAGATGGGGGCAACCGCCCGCCCAGGCGCACCTCAGCCCAGCCGCCGCCGCCTGACGATGGATGCCCAGACACCGGATTACGTAACATCGGACACTGCCATCTGGTACGCGATCTCATATACCGTATGCGGCTCGTGCTTACCTTTGAGCGTCACCGGACCGATCGGGCGCACCTGCCAGGGAAGGTCGTGTCCTGGCGGCAGCGCATCAATCAGGCGATGCGACACAATAATCTGATCGGCGCGCGCCAGCCCGCTCAGACGGTTGGCAGTATTGACGACATCACCGATGACGGTGTAATCGAGGCGTTGCGGCGACCCGATATTGCCGACAAGCGCTGGTCCATACGCGACCCCCACACCCATGCCGAGATCGAGTCCAAGATCGCGACGCCAGGTTTCACGGAGGTCGGCAAATGCGAGTTGCAGATCGACTGCTGCGCGCAGCGAGCGCGGCACATCATCGTCGCGTGCGATCGGCACGCCGAACACGCCGATCACCCCATCCCCCAGGAACTTATCGACCGTTCCGCCGTGACGGTAGAGCACTTCGGTCATCGCGGTGAAATAACGATTGAGGATCTGATGCACAAGAATTTGTGGCGCCAGACCTTCGGCGAGCGTCGTATAGCCGCGAATATCGGCAAACAGCACGACGATATCGCACTCCTGCGGCACGCCGAACTCGCCGCCGCCCGCCAGCACCTCTTCGACGACCTGCGATGATACATAGCGCCGGAACACGGCGCGCAAGCGTTCCTGCTCTGCGCGTTCAAGTTCTTTGATCGCAGTAATGTCCTGCATCACCGCCACCCGCCCGATGGACGCATTATCGGCGCCGCGCACCGGGGCAACGCTGACGTTGAACGTGGCGCCGTCGGCGAGGGTGACTTCCATCACCGGCTGACCATTCGAAGGAGAGTGACTCAAGGCGCGCAGCAAGTCGCGATTATCAACCACATCGTCAACCAGTTGACCAATCGCCCCTATGAGGTGAAGACGCTGTTCGGCGGCGGGATTCGCCAGCAGCAAGCGATCATGCGGGTCGATTAGCAGAATGGGATCAGCAGCGCTGCGCAACACCGCACCAAGAGTCGAACGCTCGTCTTCCACCTCGCGGTACAGGCGGGCATTCTCGATGACCTGCGCCAGCAAACTTGCGACCGTTTCGAGCAGCGTCAGATCGGTTGACTGAAACTGCTGCTCCTGGTCGCTGACATCAAGTGCGATCAGCCCGATCTGTTTGCCACTCGCCAGCAGCGGCGCCAGCGCCAGGTTTGTCACCCCTGCAGCAGCGAGATCGCCAGCACATGGCGCCAGCAACGTATCGTTCGCCGTCAGCGCCTGCGGGCCGGACAGGATGACCATTTCAGCAAGACGACGCCAGGGCAAACGATTCCGCGCAGACTCGGTTGCAAACACTGTATCCCGTATTCCTTGAATTCTGGGATCGGTCAACACAATGCCGCAGGTGGCAACTTCGAAGACAGACGCAATCGTGTGCGCTGCAATTGTCAGATTCTCCGCTGCATCCAGGCGCGCTGTCATGGCAATCGAGAGGTTATTCACCATGCCGAGTTGGCGCACGCGACGCTGTTCCGTATTGAACAGACGCGCGTTGTCGAGGGCGATGCCCAACTGACTTGCCAGTGTCGAGAGCAGTCGCACATCGGCATCACCGAACGCATCGGGGGTATACGCCATTACCGAAAGCGCGCCAAACACCAGGCGCGCCGTCTGAATTGGAACCGCCAGTTCCGAACGCACACTCCGCCCCACGCCCGCTGGAGGATAACAATCGGTTTGAAGAAAATCGGCGACATGGTGCGGCTCACGCTGCGCGATTGCCCGCCCGGCAGCGCTGTCATCGGGCAGAATCGCCTGCCCGACCGCCTGCTCAATGATCGTACTGCCTGCCGCAGCGCGCAACACCAGACGCTCGTCTTCGTGCAACACAATCGCAACCAATGAATAACCGAAGGTGTGATGGATCAGATGCACCACCAGGCGCAGCAGTTGATCGGGACTCATCAACTCAGTCAGGTAGCGGCTGATCTGGTTGATCCGCTGCAATTCTTCGGCGCGACGTTCGAGCAGGTCGCGCTGCGTGCGCGTCAGATGGTATAACTCCGCATTTTCGAGCGCAACTGCGCTCTGCGCAGCCACCGCATTCAGCAACTCCAGATGGTCCTGATTGAAGTAGCCAGGCGTGTGATGCACCAGCGTGATCGCCGCCAGGGCGCGTCCTTCGCGCACCAGCGGTACGGCGGCGACGCTCCGCACCGCGCGTTGTTGAGCATTCAACGCGATCCAGCGCATATCCTCGCGCGTATCGTCGATAATCAGCGGTTTCCGCTCACGGATCACCCACCCGGCGACGCCCTGATCCAGAATAGCGTTGAGCGAAATGGTTGACCGATTGCGCGTGCTGGAGAAGAGACGCGGCTGATCGCCGGTAAGCACCAGAATACTGGAGCGCACTGCGCCGACCGCATCGGCGAGTCGGTTGAGAAACTGGGTCAACAACCGGTCAAGATCGAGCGTCGTTCCCAGCTCACGGGTGAGATGGAGCAATAACTCTGTTTTCCGCTGCTCGGCGCGCAACGAACGCTGGCTGCGTTGCAGGCGGATCATCGCGCGCACCCGCGCCAGCAGTTCAGTCAGATCGACCGGTTTCACCAGAAAATCATCAGCGCCAGCATCGAGCGCCGCTACTTTCGCCTCCTGATCGCTATGCCCGGTGATCAGAATCACCGGGATGAATGGACGATCCGGATCAGCTTTGATGCGCTCCATCACCTGCCGGCCGCTCAATCCTGGCAGGGACACATCCATAAGCACAAGATCGGGCGTGACCAGTTCCAGATACGCCATGGCTTCCTCGCCAGTGCTTGCGAGAGAAACACGGTAACCGGCGCTGGTCAACAGGATCTGGAGCATGCGCCGCACGCTGGCGTCGTCGTCGACAGCAAGGATGTGTGCCAGTTCAGTCATGCCACTGTGCGCCAGGGAATGTGAGTCCGTACATGCACTTTCCGCGCCTTGTATATCCGCTCGGAGCGATCCGCAACTCTGCCGCCTCTGCATTATGTTGGCTTCTTCCTGCGCCTCGCCCGAATTTTTCGATTTTTTCACCCACCCATGCGCGCTCCCGTTCCTCCAGCGCGACCCTCCTCGGCGTCGCGCAGCGCGCGATAGCGCGTGTCGGGGCGAAAAAATGTTGAGAACCCAGCGTTGCCCTTCTATATGGCACAGAGCGTGCCATTGCAAGCGCACAAAGCGACCATCACCGACGCCCTGAATGATCATCCGCAGGAAGAAAAACGATGATTTCCGTCAAGATTCTCGTATCAGGTTGGGCAAACTGCGCACGGGTGGAGCCAGGTTGCAAAAGTCATCGTTGAGCGCGGCATTGACGCTGTTATCGAAGCAGGATCATTCTCCGCCACGACCGGAACTACGCCTGATAACGACGTGTACATCGTGGCGCTGAGGATCATCATCATCGGGCACACAGTCAATCTGGTTGCTTGAAAACGGCTTCACGCGGCGCCAAGCCCGGCAACGACAAGTTCAGCGGTCGCCAGATTCGTTGCCAGCGGTATGTTGTACAGGTTGCAGACGCGCAGCAACCCCTGAATATCCGGTTCGTGAGGGTGGGCGTAGAGCGGATCGACGATGAAGATGACGCCATCGATCTCTCCCTGTGCAACCCGCGCGGCGATCTGCGCATCACCTCCCATCGGACCAGACAGCATCCGTTCGACCTCCAGGCGTGTCGCCCGCGCGATGCGCTCACCGGTCGTGCCGGTGGCAACCAGGCGACACCGGGCAAGTGCATCGCGGTGACGCAATGCAAACAGCACCATGTCGTCCTTCTTGCGATCATGCGCAATCAGCGCCAGCGTTGGTTGCCGGATCGTCACATTTCGCTCCTCAGTGCACACAGAGCCTATCCGAACGGCTGGTGTCAGGCGTTATTGCGAGCCGTCACGCTTTGCGCTCGACAGGCGCCGCGAAGCAATCCGCTCACGATGACCGCAATCCCACCGTTCTTCAGATGCGTATCATACACCACTCAGATGACAGCAACAACCCTGTAATCTTCAGATCTGGAAACATACCAGCGCCAAGCATACGATCATGACGGAAACGACACACGATAGGAACCCCTTCATGATCACACGTCGTCGGTTTCTTAAGGCGTCAATTGCGGCATGCACCGCTTCAGCCATTGCAGCAGTCAGTCGCGCGAGCGAGCGCCCGTCATACCAGGTCTACCTTCCGCTGGTCCATACGCCACCTGCACCGCCGCCACCGACTGATACGCCCCTGCCTCCCACGCCGATTCCGCCGCCGCCGCCCGAAGATCCCCTTCCCCCTATTCTCGACGATGCGCCAATTGTCGGGCAGGCGACCGGCACAGAGGCGATGGCGATCAACTGGTTCGTTCCGCGCGCTGATCGCAGTTACACTGCGTTCGATATCGGTGTCATCGTCGGCGCCTACCGCTCCATCGGCGACATGGCCGGCGTGGACTGGTTTCTGGCGCTGGCGCAGATGGCGCACGAAACCGGACATCTGACCAGTTTCTGGAGCCTGCGCCCGCAGCGTAACCCGGCGGGCATCGGCGTCACCGGCGAGTGGCGCGCAGACCCGCCGCCCGATCCGACCGGATGGGCATACAACACGCAACGGCAACGCTGGGAGCGCGGCATCAGTTTTCCGACCTGGGCTGAACACGCCATTCCGGCGCATCTGGGACGCCTGCTGGCGTATGCGCTCACCGACGCGCAGGCGAACGATGTGCAACGCGCCTTGATCGCCACAGCGCTCGCTGTGCGACCGCTGTCGCCTGCGCTGCGCGGCGTCGCGCCGACGATTCTGGGGCTCAACGGCAGGTGGGCAGTGCCAGGCACGACGTATGGTCAGTCGATTGTCGCCCTGGCGCGCCGCATGCGCTACGGACCTGCAACCCTCGACCTGAGCGCCCCCGCTGACGAGGACACGGACGTGATGCCGGAAGGATCGTAATGTGGGAACGTTGCCCGCTGCCCGAGGGAAGGTTGCCGGTAGGAGCGCGCCGCTGGCGCGCCCACAGGTGGCACGAAGGGTGCGCGTTGCCCGCTGCACGGGGGTTGCCGGTAGGGGCGCGCCCACAGGCGATGCGACGGTGGCACGTGTTGCCCGCTGCCTGGGGGAAGGTTGCCGGTAGGGGCGCGCCCACAGGTGGCGCGCCGCTGGCGCGCCCACAGGCGGTGCGAAGGGTGCGCGTTGCCTGGTGCACGGGGGAAGGTTGCCGGTAGGGGCGCATCGCCGGCGCGCCCACAGGTGGCACGAAGGGTGCGCGTTGCCTGGTGCACGGGGGAAGGTTGCTGGTAGGGGCGCGCCGCTGGCGCGCCCACAGGTAGCGCGCCGCCAGCGCGCCCACAGGTGGCGCGACGGTGGCACGTGTTGCCCGCTGCCCGGGGGGTTGCCGGTAGGAGCGCGCCCACAGGCGATGCGACGGTGGCACGTGTTGCCCGCTGCCCGGAGGGTTACCGGTAGGGGCGCGCCGCTGGCGCGCCCACAGGTGGCGCGCCGCCAGCGCGCCCACAGGCGGTGCGAAGGGTGCGCGTTGCCTGGTGCACGGGGGAAGGTTGCCGGTAGGGGCGCGCCGCCAGCGCGCCCACAGGTGGCGCGAAGGGTGCGCGTTGCCTGGTGCACGGGGGAAGGTTACCGGTAGGGGCGCGCCGCTGGCGCGCCCACAGGTGACGCGAAGGATGCGCGTCGCCTGGTGCACGGGGGAAGGTTACCGGTAGGGGCGCGCCGCTGGCGCGCCCACAGGTGACGCGAAGGATGCGCGTCGCCTGGTGCACGGGGGAAGGTTGCTGGTAGGGGCGCGCTGCTGGCGCGCCCACAGGTAGCGCGCCGCCAGCGCGCCCACAGGCGGTGCGAAGGTAGCACGTGTTGCCCGGTGCACATCGGGGAATAGAGCGGCAGGATGTAAGGTTGATTAAGGGTAACAGGAAATAGAATATCACAAGTTATGTCAATCCCTCTAACCCCTAACCCCTAACCCCGTTCTCAACAAGACATGGTATACTTCCAGACAACCTGATCTGCCCGGAGCCAGTCTTATGAACGACGCCTCATTACAGCGCGATCTAACCCGGCTGACCTGTGATTTGATCGCATTCCCTTCGACTGCCGACCATCCCGATGCGCTGATTGCCGCAATTGATTATGTCGAGCAATATGTGCGTAGCGCAGGCAACCGGTTTGTTCACCGCTTCGAGATCGAACAGAAACCCAGCCTGATAATCACCCTGCGCGACACACAGACGCCTGCGCTCATCCTCAACGGCCACCTCGACGTGGTCGCTGCACGCGCCGAACAGTACCAGCCCGTGGTGCGCGATGGACGGATCTATGGGCGCGGCAGCCAGGATATGAAGGGGGCGTGCGCCGTTCTGATGCGCCTGTTGCGCGATCTGGCTGCGCTGCCGGACCCGCCCGACGTCGGGTTTATGTTTGTGACCGATGAAGAGATCGGCGGATTCCATGGCACGAACCACCTGCTGGAACAGGGGTGGCGCACAGCCTTCCTCATCGCCGCCGAGCCGACCGATCTGAACATCTGTTACGCCGCCAAAGGCATGGTGCGCTTTGACATCATCCTCCACGGACGACCGGCGCACGGTTCGCGACCGTGGGAGGGGGTCAATCCGATCCTCCTGTTGCGCGACGGCTTGCAGGCGCTTGAACAACGTTTCCCGACGCCACGCGACGCAGTCTGGGCGACAACCGCCGCCCCTACCGTGGTTCGCGGCGGCGACACGCTCAACCGCATTCCCGAGTCGGTGACGCTTTCGCTCGATATTCGCCATGTTCCCGAAGAAACCCCGGACGAGATTGAGGAGGCAGTGCGCGCCTGTTTCCCCGAAGCGACAGTGATGCGCAACAGCAATGGCGGCATCCCGCTTATGACCAATCCCAACGATCCACACCTCGCTCACCTGGCTGCCAGCGTCGAGCGCATCACCGGACGTCAGTCAGCATTCTACCGCGAGCATTATGGCTCAGATGCGCGCTTCTACAGCGGCGCGGGCATCCCGGCGATCTGCTTCGGACCGACAGGCGCGGGGTTGCACTCCGACGAGGAATGGGTGGATATTGCCAGTCTGGAGCAACTGTATCTGATTCTGCACGATTTCGTGACAACAGCGCGATGACCGGGAGCATCACGGCGCGTGCGCTTCTCCAAACGCGAGATGCAGCGCCATAACCGTCAGTGTTTGCCACGGATCATCATCTGGCGTGAGCGTTACCATCGTCTCGGCTGGTCCATGCGCCAGCACAATTGTATTCCGACGCAGAAAGAGCGCACTTCCTCCTGCTGCGCGGTGAGCGCGCAGCGCCGGATGCTCCCCGGAGCGCGCCATCAGAATAAGCGGGCACGGCGCATATTCGGCAAGCGCAAGAATCGCCGGATCATCGGCGTTCAGCACTCCTCTCCCGTCCGATGCAGTCACCAGCAGCGCCACGCCCAGCGCGCGCGCCAGGTCGTCGCGCCCGCCCGCCTCAGATGCAAGTTCCTCCGGCAGATCGAGCAATGCGCTGACAAGACACCGGTCGACCGGCAACCCGCGCCACAAGAGATCGACCGGATCGAGATCGAGCACAATCACATCAGCCGCAGGATCGATCAGACAATTGCGCGCTGTGTCGAACGATGCGATCAGGGCGATCGCCACACCGCCGCGTTGCTGCCCGAGACGGGACCCCAACGCAGCCGTTGCTGCGGATGTCGCTCCGCCTGAAATGGCAACGACCGGAACGACGCCCAGACGACTCCACGGAACGAGTGAACTGGCGTCTGATAGGGCAAATGGCGACGAACCAATGCCGATGTCCGCTTCACGAGGCGCCGGTTTGCGTTCACGAAACAGCGCCGGATCGATCGCATGACCACGTGCGCCGTAGCCGATCTGGAGCAACCCATCACGACGCACGAAGGAAGGCACACCCCGCGCTGACGCCTCAGCCATCAATTGCAATGCCGGCAACGGCAGCGCTTCAGCCCGACGCTTCTTTTGCAGGTCCCACAGCAGACTATCGGCGTCCCACGTCTCATCGCCGGTATGCTGTGCATTGAGCAGCGCGACGACATACCGCACCATGTCGGCGCCAAGCGCAGGCGCCGGCGTGACAAAGAACAGTTCATGCCAGACCGCATCTTCCGTCCTGCGGCTCTCGATGCGAGGATTGCCAATCACCAGCCCGATCCGTTGCGCGGCATCCTTCAGTGCTGCCCGTAAGGCGTCGCTGTAGTCATAACCGGCGCGCAGACGCGCCAGCACGCCGGATCGCGGATCGAAGCGATTGGGACCATCAAATGTGGCAATGCGAACAATCTCTACGCTCACCGATGTTCCTTCTTACTCTCGTCTAAGATGCACCGCAGGAGACATGGTACCAGATCATCCGGATGATGACCTGGATGACCGTCACCCGCGCCAGCCGACGTATCGGCAGGCGCACATGCTGGAGTGGCGCAAGGACCCTGGCGCAGCGCCGCTTGCTCACAGGTACAGGGTCATCTGCGCCCGCAGGCACAGCGCTTATCGCTCCTCAGACGATGGTTATCTACGCCAAAAACCCACCTCCGAAAGTCGGAGGTGGGTGGAAGAAAGGTTCCTCTGCTGCAAAACAGTCTCAGCGCTGAACCAGCGGCAGGAACACCTGGTACGACGGCGTCGATCCAGGCGCAGCCGTCACCGTGATGCGCACCTCAACCGGCGCCGACTGGTCCTCGCCGTCGAACGCCGCGATCTGGAACGTATCCACCCCGACGAACGTTGATTGTGGCGTATACGTGAACGACCCATCGGCGTTGAGCGTCAGCGTGCCGTTCGCGGGTGAACTGATCAACACTGCCGTGAGCAGATCGCCGTCCGGGTCGTTTGCGCCGAACAGCACGCCCGGCGCGGGGACGTTGAGCGTCTGCTGGTTTGTCGTTGTCCAGTCATTGGAGCGCGCCGTCGGCGGACGATTCCCTTTCTGCACTGTGATGCGCACCTCAACCGGCGCCGACTGGTCCTCGCCGTCGAACGCCGCGATCTGGAACGTATCCACCCCGACGAACGTTGATTGTGGCGTATACGTGAACGACCCATCGGCGTTGAGCGTCAGCGTGCCGTTCGCGGGTGAACTGATCAACACTGCCGTGAGCAGATCGCCGTCCGGGTCGTTTGCGCCGAACAGCACGCCCGGCGCGGGGACGTTGAGCGTCTGCCGGTTGCTGGTCGTCCAGGAAGTGGATTGTGCCGTCGGCGGCTGGTTGGGTGTAACGCGAATGATCACGGTCGTTGGCGGCGCACTGAGGCGACCATCGCTGACCGTGTACGTAAACGAGTCTTCGCCGATGAACCCTTCAGCCGGAACGTAGGTGAAGGACCCATTGCTATTGAACGTCAGCGTCCCGCTCAGCGGATCAGTGGTCAGCGCGATCTGGATCGAATCGCCGTCGCCGTCGCTATCATTGGCGCGCACGCCAGGCGCTGGAACCTGAAGCGTTTGACCGGGACGCGTGAAGTATGTCTCGCCCGGCGCCCACGGCGCAAGGTTGGGAACAAGGCGTTCACCCTGCCCGACGGTCACGGCCAGATCGCGGTAGCGCCCTTCGATCTCACGACCGAATGTGCTGTCGAAGTTGGAAGGTGCACTCTCTACAAATCCCAGCGAGAAACGGCGCTGACTCTGTAGCTCCTGCCGCAGCGTTTGCGCTGAGTTGATCCACTCGCGGCGACCGAACCCAAACACGGTCATGCCATTCTGCCAGCCGGAGGAGTCATTCTGATAGCGGTACATATCGATCGTCGCATCGGCATCATCGTGATGCGCCAGCCACAACGCTCGCCCGCCCTGAGACGACTCGCCCGCGCGGAAATAGACCCACTCCGGACCGTTGATATCAGCATGGAAGCGTTCATTGAAGGAGAAAGCGGGATCAACAGCAATCCCTGACAATCCATCGCCGCGCACCCAGCGATCGCCCTCGTTCAGCGTGCCGCCCGGCGTGCCCTCATACGACCACCAGTAGAGGAACGGACTCGAACCGCGCGGTGGCCTGGGGATCACGGTCATCCGCACACTGTTGGGGAAGAACTCCCAGATCCCTTCCCACTGCCCGTTGCTGCTCACCGAGCGGACGACCGTGCGCAGCGTCCCTTCCCGTTCAATCGTGCTCGTCGAGCGCTGATTCGTACCGAGTTCATTCCCCTGGAGCAGACCTGTCGCGGTTGTGTCTGGAATGGGGAACACATTGTAGTATCCTGGATGGAAGACCGGACCAATGTTCGGAATGCCACGGTACTCGCCTGCCGAGTCGGCCGCCGGATTGTACGAAATCCAGTCTGCGTCCGAGCGGTCGAACATACTGATGAGCGCGCCGCCGTTGAGCGAGTAGTAGAACGTCGTATTGCGCTGACCATCGGAATTGCGCGTCTCGATGACTGTCGCAAGGTCGCGCTGATAGGGCAGCGTCGGCGTGACGACCCTCGTGAGCGGCGTGAAGTCTGGCGACGCAAAGCGCCCCTGGGTCTCAAAGTAGACAAAGAAGCGCCGGGTGACGTTCGCCTCGGTACGTCCCCGCAGCAGCACCAGCAGCGTTCCGCGCGCATTGGTTGTCGCGTTGTACGTCGCTGCGGGATCGAACTGGTAGACAACGTTTGGATCAAGAAGATTGCCAGCCGCATCGACCTCGACGACACGGATCGAGTCGCGCAGGAGCGCGCCGCTGCCGCCCGCCTGCGACAGCGCAGCGGTAAAGTTGACATCAAACTCCGCAACGTGATCGACGCGCGGATACACTCCAGATCGCGCTTCGAGCGGGACGCGGTAGCGCCATCCGGTCAGATGCCAGTTGCCCGGCGGCGGCGGCGTGCCGGGAGTGAGGACGGTGACGGTCGCCGAGACAACGCTGGTCTGCACGCCATCACTGGCGCTGATCGTCAGCGGAAAGCGCCCGCCGTCGCGGTAGCGATAACTCAGCAGGAACGAACCGTCCGAGTTGAGATCGAGCGGTTGTGCGCCGCTACCATCACCATAATTGACGGTCGCAGTCAGGCTGGAGGCATCAGGATCACGGATGACGCCGGTGCGGGTGAACACCTCGCCCGGATTGAGCAGTGCGCCCTCGCCGAGCAGGATATCCGGCGGATCATCGACCGCCTGAATGTTGATCGATACCGTTGCGGTCGCGCTGCGCCCATACTGATCATCGACGCGGAAGACGAAACTATCGCTGCCGTTGACATTCGGGTTGGGAAGATACGTCAGGTTAGGCGCAATGCCGCGCAGCGCGCCGAGCGTTGGAGGCGTCAGAATCGTATACTGCAACGCAGCGAGCGCATTGTTGCTGACCGGCAGGGTGATCGCCAGCGATTGATCTTCCTGGGTGTTGAGCGAAACGTCATTGGCGATCAGCGACGGCGTTTCCGGCGGCGAACTGTACTCGACAAACAGCGCCGGACCGGGCCAGAGCACTTCGAGCGCGTGATCGCTGCGGTTCGACCGGATGCGCAGAATATTGTCACCCTGATTGAGAAACGCGCGCGGATCATTAAAAACGACTGCATCGAAACTGTAGTCGTGGTAGAGTCCAAAAACGCCGGACCAGATCGACCGCCGGTTGACGGCGACCGTTGTGCTCGAGTCAACGGATGACCGACCGCTCCAGCTATAGAGGATAAAGCGCGCCCGCGTTGCACTCGTCAGCGGGTCTGGAATAGAGATAAACGCCGTCCTGCCGATGCGCGGCTGACTGTATGTATTGAATCCGAAGTTGCGCGGCGGACCGAACACCCGCTGCCCATAGTAGCCGCTCCAGGTGTTGTACATGCGCACACTGCGCCCGACGCGGTTGAACGTCACCGTCACCGCCGGAGTCATATAACTGACGCCGGTATTGTCGGTGATCCGCGCCATCAACTGGACCGGCTGGTCCTGATCGGGAATCCATTCCGTATTCCACGTAAAGTCGTACTCGCCGTTCGTCGCCGTGCCCCTCGACGGCGAGGTGCGCGTTCCAATCGCGCGTTCCCAGACGCCATGGCGCAGCGCATAGTGCCACTCGCGCAACACCCCGTCGCCGTCCCAGTCATAATCGAGATAATTCCCGATCAGGTCCACACGAGAAATCGAGCGGCCGGACGGCGCCTGTGCGCTCACGCGGATCAGCGGACGCTGATTGGCGCCCAGATTCTCGGTGATCACCGCGCCGTTCGCCGGCGAAATGATCTCACCACCAGGTCGATTAACGCTCGAGTTATAGTAAATGCGCGTCGTCACCTCATAGATCCACATGTTGCCCCAGTAGAAATTCGTCCCTGACGCGCATTGCGGCAACGACCGCTGCGGACCGATGCGGTAGCGATAATTCACGGTCACGGTGTTGCCTGTGCTGCCGGGAGGTCGCACCCCGCCAGTTCCGCTCAGCGGCAGCGGCGCGATTGCATTGGTCAGCGCGCGGAAGTAGCAGGTTGGCAGGGTATCGGGCGGAATGCCCTGAATGTCGGGGTAGGGCGTCCAGGGACCGCCGTTGACGTTGAACTCCTGCTGCGTCGAGGCGAGGTGCCCGCCCCAGTACTCAAAGATCGCCTCGGCGCGCACCGCATTGGCAAGATCGACATTCTGCGCTCGCCGCTGCTGTTCCGACGGGATCGAGCCACAGTTTGCAGATGATGAGTTGCAGACAGAGGTCTGGCGAAAGTTTGCATCGTCCTGGAACTGCCGAAACACATCTCCTGGTTGCGGACCGACAGGAGCGCCGCTCTGTGCGGCGGCAGTTGGCGGTTCGATCCATGCCTGGAACGGCGCCGCTGGCTGCACGAGCAGCACTGCGTTGATAGCGACCAGGAGCACTGTTGTCAGTACAAAACAGCGACTACGACGATCCAGCAACATCACACCTTCCTTATCCTACAATAACGAATCTCACGGCAACAACCAGCCTGCCCCGACCGGCACAGTATTGTCGGGCGCTTCAGCAACTGGTTTCGATACGAGTGATCAAGCAGAATATAGAAGACGGCGCTATCATTTGTCAATGATAATGAAAATACTGTAAAACGCTCGTTTTATTGCTCCGTTTCGATAAGAAAAAATACACAAAACCGTCCAACGCCACCTGCGGGGCTGATCGCATGAAGGGCGCTGCCGCGCCCTTCCTCTGGCGGGCGCGCCCCGAGCCAGCCCCGCTGTCGCGGCGCTTCGCGCGTTCAGCGTGGGCGCTCACATCGGCGCAATGTCGCCGGTTGGAATCGTCGGCATTGTGCCGACGACAGACGCGGCGCCGTGGTTTCTGCCCCATCGCGCCCGCACCCGATGCCTGCGATGATTGACATCCGCGCAGAAAATGATATATTTGTTCGAGATCGGTTCAATCACCGGCGTTGAGAGAGTGAAGGGATGTCAGCGTTGCAGCGAAAACGCCTTGGCGTCGTCACTGACGGATCGCTGATCGAAGGGCTGCATGCGCGCCTCGACAGCGGCATAAGCGTCGAAGATGTGCGCGTCGGTCAATTTGTCGTCATCCAGGGCGAGAAGAACGTCTTCTTCTCCATGGTGACCGACATAGCGCTTGAGGCGACCAACCGCGCCATCCTTGCCCGTCCGCCGGACGGCGACGGTTTCTTGCACGAGGTATTGGCGGGCACAGCGACCTACGGCATGGCGCAACTCAAGCCCATGCTCATGCTGCCCCGCGATCTGCACGAGGATCTGCGCCCGGTCAAGACGGTTCCCTACCACTTCGCACCGGTGATCGAGGCGAACGAAGAGGATTTCAGGCGCGTCTTCGGTGCGGAGGACGCCACCCACTTCGAGATCGGACGGCCGCTCGACATGGATATCCCGGTCTGCCTGGACCTCAACCGGCTGGTTGAGCGCTCGAACGGCATCTTCGGCAAAAGCGGCACCGGCAAGAGTTTTCTCACCCGTCTGATCCTGTGCGGCATCATTCGCTCCGGCGCGGCGTCGAACCTGGTCTTCGACATGCACAGCGAGTACGGCTGGGAAGCCACATCGGAGAACGGCGCGTTTGTCAAGGGATTGCGCCAGTTGTTCGGACCGCAGGTGCGGATCTACTCGCTCGACGCCGAATCATCGCGCAAACGCGGCGTGAGCGTCGATGAAGCCATCACCATCGGTCTCGATCAGATCGAAGCCGAAGATATCCTGCTCCTGCAAGATGAATTGAACCTGACCGCCACTGCCGCCGAGTCCGCCTATCTGCTGGTGGATCGCTACAAACAGGAGTGGCTGAAAACGCTCCTGGGAATGAGCAGCGACGACATCCACAACTTTGCCGAACAATCCGGGGCGCACGCCGGCGCCATCAGCGCACTCAAGCGCAAACTGGATCAGATCCAGCGCCTGGGCTTCGTCCGTGAGCAGACATCGACCGATGTGATTGATCGCATGATCGGGCATCTGGCGCATGGGAAGCATGTGGTGCTCGAATTCGGGCAGTATCGCAGCGCACTGGCATATATGCTGACGGCCAACATCATCACGCGCCGCATCTACCGTCGCTGGGTTGAACAGACGGAAACCTTCCTGCGCACCAAGAATGCCGCCGACAAACCGCGCCAGCTGGTCATCACAATTGAAGAGGCGCATAAATTCCTCAACCCGGCTGCGGCGAGGCAGACGATTTTTGGCACCATTGCGCGCGAATTGCGCAAATACAGTGTGACGCTACTGATCGTCGATCAGCGACCATCCTCAATCGACCCGGAGGTGATGAGTCAGATCGGCAGCCGGATCACGGCGCTGCTCAACGACGACCGCGATATTGACGCCGTCTTTACCGGCGTGAGCGGCGCTGCTGGTTTGCGTGCCGTGCTCGCCAGCCTCGATACTCGCCAGCAGGCGATGGTGCTGGGGCATGCTGTGCCGATGCCAGCCGTTATTCGGACGCGCCCCTATGATGCTGCGTTCTACAAAGCGATGGGTGTTGTCGAGACATCCATCGCCGAGCGACGGAACCGCGCGTATGCGGAGGCGGATGAGTTGTTTCCTTGAGAACTGAGAACTGAGAACTGAGAACTGAGAACTGAGAACCAGGAGAGGGGTTAGGGGTTAGCCTTGTTCAGCCACCCCTCCAGCAGCCGCTGCTGCTCTTCTGTCGGGGATTCAACCGGAGCGACGGTCAGGGTGTCGGGCGGGGCTTCGGCGAGTTGCAGCGGGATGTGGAGCAGATCGTCACGGCGGAAGAGGCTGAACACGACCGTATCGCCAGGTTTGCGTTCTGACAAACGCGCTTTGAGGCGCTCTTCGTCGATACGAATACCATCCAGAGCGATCAGTTCGTCACCGGCATAAATCCCGGCAGACTCGCCGGGTCCGCCTGTCAGTACCACCGCAACCTTGAGTCGACCATGCTCCGTTTTGAGGCGCAACCCATGCCAGGCAGGGAGGTGATCGTTCTCTGTTTCGAGCGAATGCCCCCAGACCAGGCGCAGCCCGACGGCTTCGAATGCGCGATCGTAATCGAGTTCGTCGCTGCTGGCGACGGCGCGCGCCAGCAATGCGCGATACGCTCCGCCCTCCTCGCCGGCGACCGCTTCCACCGCACGGCAGAACCCATCGTCATCATCAAAGCCAGGGCGCTTTACAAACCCGCCGCTGTAGAGGTCGTGCACCTGATCGCCAGCATATGTCACATACAGATAGCGCATAACATCATCGAGCGAACGCGCGCCGCCGGTTCGCCGCCGGATCTCCAGATCGAGCAGGAGCGCAACCAGACTGCCTTTGAGATAGTACGATACACTGCTGTTCGGACCGTTCTCATCAGGGCGATAGAACTTGATCCAGGCGTCGAAACTGCTCTGTTCCAGTGACTGAAGCGCCCGTCCTGGCTGGCTCTGCAACAGTTTGATGTCATCCGCCAGGGTCTCGAGGTACCGTTCGCGGCTGATCAACCCGGCGCGCAGCAAGATCAGATGGTCGTAATAACTGGTAATGCCTTCCATCACCCACAACTGGCGGGTATAATTTTCGCGCGTATAGTCGAACGGACCCAGCGGCGCAGGACGAATGCGTTTGACATTCCAGACGTGAAAGAACTCGTGGGCTGTGAGCGCCAGGAACTTTTCATACGAACGCGCAGGGCGAAAACCCCAGCGATCGATGATGTTCGAGACGCTGTTGCGATGTTCAAGACCGCCATATCCGCCATCGACCAGATGAACGATGAAGACGTAACGCTGATAGGGCAATCCGCCGAACATAGCGCGTGTGGTCTCGACAATCTTGCGGGTGTCGGCGAGAATCTGATGCTCATCTTCGTTGCCGCGTCCCCAGAGCGCGATCTCGTGAGGAACGCGATCGACCTCGAAGGTCAACAGACGGTGCGTTCCGCATTCAAACGGCGAGTCTGCCAGCTCATCATAATCGTGAGCGCGGAATGTCGCCCAACCGTTCCACTCCTCCGCACGGTCAATCTGCTCGAGCCCGGTCGTCACCCGCCATTCGGGTGGCGTCTGGACGCGGACGACGCATGGCTCGTGAACGTGGCCGCAACGGTACATACAGATATTGGACGGGTTGAAATAGCCGTGCGTACCATCAAGATGGCTGGTACGAACACTCAGATCGAACGCATACACCTGGTAGGTGACGCGCACCGCGCAGGCATTGCCCGTCGTAATACGCCAGGTCGTCTTATCGATCTTCTGCCAGGGCAACGGCTCGCCGCGATCGTTGACAGCGGCAAACTGCTGCACATGGCGGGCATAATCGCGGATCAGATACGATCCCGGCGTCCAGGCCGGCAGCGCCAGATCGAGCGCTGGACCCTCAACGGAATGAATATCGAGCGCCACCTCATACTGATGGGTATGAGGACGCATCATTGAGATAGAATAGGTCACCGGCATGGGCACTGCTTCACAACTGCACCGTCAGGAATGGACCGGCGCAGGAAAATGCACAATCGCACACTCTAACGACGTCACATGGTATAAGGGGCGAACAGGCGGACAAACAACCGCCCGAACTGCGGCGAGTCGGCGTCGATCTGCTCATAGAGATCGACCACGCGCGCGACCTGATCGCGGCGCCGCCACATCTCACGCGCGAACCGATCGTCGATATTGCGTTCGGTGCGCAGGAAGGCGTAGAACTGCTTGAGCGATGTACAGAGTTCACGCGCCCCCCGTGGCGATCTGTTGGCGACGCGCCGCGGATAGAAGAAGAACAGGCATTCATCAAGAGTTGCGTAGTTGCCCTCAGCCAGCGTCTGCGCGTAGTAACTGGCAAGAAAATCGGCATAGATCCACAGGTCGCCGGTGCGACTGGCTGCCGTTGCCTCGCTCTTGCCCTGCGCCAGCAGGAACGCATAGAAACGTTCCATCAACTCATGACTGACAGCCAGCGCCTCGTCATTCGGGGTCAACTGCTCGTCAAGATCCTCGTCCCACTCCTCAGCGTCTTCGTCCCACTCTTCGTCGAGTGTCGGCATCTCATCGTCACCTGCAATCTCTTCGAGTTCCGGCGGTCCCCCGTTGAAATCCGACGACGTTGTATCGGATGCAACATATGGGACCAGCGTTGCAAACAGTTGCGGATTGTCAGGGAGCATGCGATGGAACCGTGCTGCCAGAATCTGCTGAATTTCCTCGATGTTCTCAGTGCCATGCAGGCGCTCGATCTCATCAGGGCTGAGATCCGCCATCAACTGGCGCGCCGCCGCAAGCAACTCAGGACGTTCGGCAATGAACTCACGCAGATCGTCGATGATCGACAGGTCATCATCATCGGGGTCAGCAGCAGTAAACAGGTCATCCTCATCGTCCAGCACCGTCCAGGCATCGTGATCATACTCGCCTTTGCGCACCCGTTCTTCGATCTGATCGGAATAATCTTGAAGCGCATTGATCGGTTCCGACTGCACGACGGTTGTTTCGCCGCTGCGGGTATCGAAGACCACGCGCGCAGTCGAGGCGCGCGGCGCGATGCCATTCCACAACTCCTGCGTCGCCGCTTCGCGGCGGCTCTCCAGAAGTTCACGCTGGAGGAGATCGATTGCAGTCAGCAGTTCAGAGTCGTGCGTTTCCCACATGCCAGAGTCCTGATCCTCAAAGATATCCGCGAGAGTGCGATAGGTTCGATCACTCAGGAATATCCCGTTGATAAGGCGCAGACGCGGATCGTTCGCCACCAGCTCCTGCCATGAGCGCCCGCCGTAGGTTGTACGCCAGGCAGCGCGCGCAAAGACCGGCAACACCACATCAGCAGCGCTGATTGGCAGTGAGCGGCTGGTTGTCACACGCCCGGCGATGCCCTCGATCAATTCCTGTTCCTGGCGGATCACTTCCGCTGAACGAGAAAGCGGGGCATGATCGGATTGCAGGCGGAGCGTCAGAGGCGCTACCTGCTCAACCGTCACCAGGATCGTATCACCGTCGAACATGCGCTCACGGCGCATCCAGTCTCCGATGTCGATGGCCGCTTGCGTGAACGGTCCGAAGAGATCATCCACCACTTCAATCGAATCAAATCTGAATGGAATAAGCATCCCGGCGGCGTCTTTCAGCACAAAATCATCCTGCCGGGGCGAGACGAACGGGAACAGGTGGGTCCGCAGGAGCAGCCCGGTCGCCAGTTCGTGCGGACCCGGCGTCACCCGAAAGCGCAGCCCGATCAATGCGACGCGCAGCGGCAGCAATTTGCCGTCGCCAAGGCGCACCCATCCGACCTCATTCGCCCCGAAACGAAGACGAACCCGAATGCTGGCGAAGGGATCGCGCGCCTGGCTCGGACGCCGATGCAGCACACGTTCGTAGATCTCACGCTCAGCGACGACATCGTCATATTCCTCTGCCAGTTCCAACAGGATGCTGGCGATGGTCGGTTCGCGTTGCGCCATAGTCGGGATGCTCCTTATCGTACAGTCGTCTGAAAGCAATTATAGCACAGTGAGGGGGAGGCAAGCGGCAAGAGGTGAGGGGCGGGAGAAAGTGGGAGGGTTGCAGGTTAGAAAAGTGCGCACGTTGAAGCGCGAGACATTGCGATGCAATGTCTTCCAGCGGGCGAACCGCAACGTCTCCAAACAGAGAGCGTGTTGTACGTGCGAATACTGCGGGTGGGAAGAGGTGAACGTTGCGTAGTGAATGTTGCACGTTCCACTCTCCTGATGCGCCTTGCCCGTCTCTCTCTCCGCCGACTGAGCGCCTGAACGTCTTGTCTGACTGACCCGACCGGTATCAGGTTCGCTTCTCTGGTTCTCGGTTCCTGGTTCTTCACCCCAACTTGACATCCCGCTGCATCGCGGGTATAGTAGCGGCATAGGGAACCATAGACCAGTATCCCGGTATGCGCACAGCATTTCGCATCACAACTACCACGACTACTACCCGGACCATTACCGCCGGCTTAAGTCGTCGTGGGAGGGTTTTCGGGCGCTGACAGCCCATATGCGATGAACGCCCCCTCCTGCAAAGGACGGGGGCGTTTCTATTTACACGACGGAGGAAGGCATGCTGTTCGACCGCTATGGCGCATTTCTGCCGTTCACGGCGCAAACGCCGCGCCTTACCCTCGGCGAAGGCGATACGCCGTTGATCTACGCGCCACGGCTGGCGCGCGCCATCGGTGTGCGCGAGTTGTTCTTGAAATACGAAGGCGCCAATCCGACCGGCTCGTTCAAGGATCGCGGCATGGTTGTGGCAGTCGCCAAAGCCCTCGAAGCGGGCGCAACCTCGGTGATCTGCGCTTCGACCGGTAATACCTCCGCCAGTGCGGCAGCGTATGCAGCGCATGCCGGCATCGAGTCGATCGTCGTGGTGCCTGCCGGAAAGATCGCGCTTGGCAAACTGGCGCAGGCGCTCATGTACGGCGCACGGCTGCTGGTAATCGAAGGCAACTTCGACCGGGCGTTGCAGATTGTGCGCGATCTGGCGCAAACACATCCGGTCACGATCGTCAATTCGGTGAATCCCTACCGCCTCGAAGGTCAGGCGACCGCCGCCTACGAAATCTGCGATGCGCTCGGCGCTCCGCCGGATGCGCTCTGCCTGCCGGTCGGCAATGCCGGGAACATCACCGCGTACTGGATGGGGTTTCGTCGCTACCACGAAGCGGGACGCATCGACCGGCTGCCGAAAATGCTTGGCTTCCAGGCGGAGGGCGCTGCGCCGATCGTGCGCGGGCGTCCGGTCGAACACCCGGAAACCATCGCAACCGCGATCCGCATCGGCAACCCGGCAAGCTGGTGCTATGCGCTCGATGCGCGCGATCAGTCAGGCGGGTTGATCGACTGCGTCAGCGATGATCAGATTCTTCAAAGCTGGCGTGATCTGGCGCGTCTGGAAGGGGTGTTCGTCGAACCGGCGTCGGCGGCTGGCGTCGCAGGGTTGCGTAAGGTGATCGCCGAAGGACGCGCTGAGTCGGACGCATGCTACGTGGCGGTGCTCACCGGTCACGGCTTGAAAGACCCTGGGCTGGCGGTTGAACAGTTTGATGCGCCTGAGCCGGTACCGGCGGACATGGACGCTATCCTTCAATGGCTGGGCTGGTAGAACAACGAGGAGGACCCTGATGCCCTTGCTGGTAATGAAGTTTGGCGGAACATCAGTCGGCGACGCTGCCGCTATCCGTGCAGTCGCTGCGATTACCGAGGCGCAGCGCGCCGCCTGGGGGCAGGTTGCGCTGGTTGTCTCGGCAATGAGCGGCGTCACCGACATGCTGATCCGCGGCGCAACCACGGCTGCGTCCGGCGATCAGCAAACTTTCCGCGACGTGGACCGCTTGCTGCGAGAGAAACACGCTGCCGCGCTGGCCGAACTCGTTCCCGATGAGAGCGAGCGCACAGCCATTAGCGATCAGGTGTTTCGTCTGATCAACGAGTTCAGCATTCTGTGTCACAGCGTCGCTGTGCTGGGCGAGTTATCGCCGCGCGCTATCGACGCCATTTCGAGTCTTGGCGAACGCATGAGCGTGCGAGTCGTCGCTGCTGCGCTGCGCGCGCGCGGCATCCCCGCCGAAGCGCTCGATGCGACCGGCTTCGTGATCACTACGACCCATTTTGGCGATGCGCGTCCCTTGCAGGATGTCACGCGCGAACGAACCCGTGCGCAGTTGCTGCCGCTGATCGAACGCGGGATTGTGCCGGTAGTTACGGGTTTTATCGGTGCAACCGAACAGGGTATGACGACCACCCTGGGACGTGGCGGCAGCGATTACAGCGGCGCTATCATCGGCGCGGCGCTCGATGCTGATGAAGTCGATATCTATACCGACGTTGACGGCGTTATGACCACCGACCCGCGCCTTGCACCCGATGCGCGCGTCATCCCGGTTCTCTCCTACGCCGAAATGGGGGAACTAGCATATTTTGGCGCAAAAGTGCTGCACCCGCGCACCATTCGCCCGGTCGTCGAGCGTGGCATTCCGTTGCGGGTGCGCAACACCTTCAATCCGTCCCACCCTGGAACGCTGGTCGTCCAGGAGGTGGAGTCGAACGGGCAGACGGTCAAAGCTGTGACCGCCATCCGCAACCTGAGCCTGATCACCGTCGAGGGGCGCGGCATGATTGGCGTTCCTGGCGTTGCCGCGCGCACCTTTGGCGCCGTCGCCAGCGTCGGCGCCAACGTGCTGATGATCTCGCAGGCATCGTCAGAGCAGAGCATCTGCTTCGTTGTGCCGTCCAATACTGTGCCGCAGGTGACCTACGCGCTCGAACACAACCTGGCGATGGAACTGGCGCGGCGCGACATTGATCGCATCTGGGCGCGTGACGACGTGGCGATCATCACGGCAGTCGGCGCGGGCATGCGCGACACGCCTGGGGTTGCAGCGCGAGTCTTCGGCGCACTTGCCGAGAGTCGCATCAATGTCATCGCAATTGCGCAGGGATCATCCGAGTGCTCAATAAGCACCGTCGTCGCTGCATCGGATTGCGATGCCGCCGTGCGCGCCGTGCATCGGCTGACACAGGGGTAACGAAAACAGCCAGCGAATCCGGCGATGCGGCAGGAACGCCCCCCGTGGGCACGGTAGGGGCGCCCCCCCGTGGGCGCCCGATGCCGGGGCGCCCGGATGCGGAGCGAGAGTTGCTCGCAGATGTCGTAATGCTCATATGTGCTGACACAAGAGAGTGTAAGAAAGGAGTGATCTGTGACAGGCAAACGAATCCCAGTCGCCATTCTCGGCGCCACCGGCGCCGTCGGCCAGCGAATGGTGCAGTTGCTGGAAAACCATCCGTGGTTCGAGATCGCCGTGTTGACCGGATCGGACCGGACAATCGGGCGCCCCTACGGCGAACTGGTGCGCTGGATCCTCGACACGCCCATCCCGGAGCAGGCGGCGAAAATGGTCGTGCAACCAACCGACGAGGTGGCTGATGTCGCCATCGCGCTCTCGGCGTTGCCGACGGATGTGGCGCGCGAGATGGAACCGCGCTGGGCGGAACGCACCGCCGTCTGCTCGAATGCCTCCGCCTACCGTGCAGTCGCCGATGTGCCGCTGATTATCCCGGAAGTCAACCCCGATCAGTTGGCGCTGCTGGAGCGTCAGCGCGCACAACGCGGCTGGAAAGGATGCCTGGTGACCAACCCGAACTGCGCGACGATCAGCGCGGTGATGCCGCTCAAACCGCTCCACGATGCGTTCGGACTCCAAAAAGCGCATATCAGCACGCTTCAGGCGGTCTCTGGCGCCGGGTATCCGGGTGTGGCGTCACTCGACATTATCGACAACATCATCCCGAACATCGCCGATGGCGGTGAGGAAGCCAAGATCGAGGCAGAGCCGCGCAAACTGCTGGGGAAGGTGGTGGATGGTCAGGTAGTCGAGGCGCAGATTGCCATCAGCGCGCAGGTGACGCGCGTGCCGATTATCGATGGTCATACGGCGCTGATTGCTGCGTCGTTTGCGCAGAAACCATCACCGGAAGAGGCGCTTGCCGTCCTCGAGGCGTTCATGCCGCCTGAGATTGTGCGCCATCTACCCTCGTCACCGGAACGCGCCCTGATCGTTCACCGCAATGGCGATCGCCCGCAACCGCGACGCGACCGCGACGCCGGGCGCGGGATGAGCGCCAGTGTCGGGCGGGTGCGTGCCTGCCCGGTGCTGGACCTGCGCATGGTCGCGTTGTCGCACAACACCATCCGCGGCGCGGCTGGCGGCGCTATCCTCAACGCCGAGCTGCTCGTGGCAAGTGGGATTGTATTGTGAAGAGAGGTTAGGGGTTAGGGGCGTCAGGTGCGCATTGTGGGTTTCGACGCTGTATCAGGTCGAGCTCCTGATAGGCAAATCAGGCTCTGCAAGCGTATAGTGTGATCGAGCAGCCCGCACAGGCGGGCTTCGTAGCCCGTAGCCTGCGACTATAGTCGCCGGGCGGATAGGGCATAGCGGAATATGTATTCAAAGCCCATCAGCCGCCGGGTCCCAGGGAGCCGTCGGGCAGGGGGAATGGTAGCCATTCAACGTCCGTCTAGGGGCGAATCAACCTGTTCTGTTGCCATAAAATAAGGTTCACGCAAATCCCAGGATCTACTCAATCACGCACGGTCCCTGGCGCGCGAAATGGGGCTGCTGGATCGCTGCCAGTTCCTGCTCGCTCCGGCAGAGGATCTCTCAGTGCTGGAAGATGCTTCAGTGGATGTGGTCACCACGCGGTCGGTTCTGATCTACGTTTCGGCGAAACAACAGGCGTTCAGCGAGTTCTATCGAGTGCTCAAGCCTGGCGGGCGCCTGTCGATCTTCGAGCCGATCAACAGGTTTGGTATGGATATCTCTGAGCAACCGCACTGCTTCGCCGGATACGATGTGACACCGGTGATAGACATTGCGCAGAAGGTCAAGGCGCTCTATCATAAGTTGCCACCGCGCACCTGCGCCCATTAGTGGAAGCGCACCAGAGAGTACACCGATCGGCAGTGGCGTATCTGTGGGCGGTCAGGTGATGCAGGTAAAGCCAGGAGAATTCGGGAACGGAAGAGTTTTCGTTGAACATTGCACATTCAACGCTTCCACCTGCAACCCTCACACCGTCACCCGTCATCCCCAGGAACGAACCTGAGTCGCACCCGCGCCAGTACACGCTGCCCGCGCGCCGTGGCGGCGCCGAGTTCCGGCACCTTGAACAGAGCAGTGACCCCGACATACACCAGGACACCGGCTGCGGTCGCGCCAGCCAGCCACGCCAGCAACGGCAGGAAGTCGCCGGGCCAGCGGTAGGTGTCGCCAGGGACGACGAGAGGGAATATCGCATAGGAGGAACGGTGCAGGAGCGCAAGGGTAAAGGCGCACGCCAGGGTTGCCAGGATCATCGCGCCGGTTGCGCGGAAGAAGTCGCGCTTCAGCCCGCCCAGCCGCCGTCCAAGCAGTGCGAGGAGCAGAGTGGCTTCAAACAGGTTTGCCAGGCTGAACGCCAGTCCCAACCCGCTCAACCCCATCCCCAGGCGCAGGAATGACCATCCCAGGCTGATGTTGAGCGCCACCGCCGCGATGCCGACGATCACCGGCGTTCGGGTGTCCTGCATGGCGAAGAAGCCGCGCACGATCACCTCGGCGGCGGCAAATCCGGCAAGCCCCAGCGCATACGCCGAGAGCGCCCCGGTTGTCAGCGCCGCCGAGGCTGCATCGAACGCGCCGCGCTGGAAGAGCGCGCGCAGTACCGGGAGCGCCAGCACGCCGAGGATCGCCGAGGCGGGCAACGCCAGGAACAGCACGGCGCGCACCCCGCCGAGCGCCGTTGCGCGGAGCGTTGTGCGGTCACCGGCGGCATACTGGCGCGCCATTTCGGGGAAGAGGACGGTCGCCAGGCTCAACGCGATCAACCCGTGCGGCAGCATCATCAACTGGAGCGCATACGCATTAGCCGCCAGCGCCGCGCTGCCCAGCGTCGACGCCAGGCTGACAATGGCGATCATGTTGATCTGCCAGGCGGACTGCCCAAACAGGCGTGGTGCGAGCAACCGCAGCATCCGCCCGACGCCCTCGGCGTAGAACGGGGTCACGAGGGGAGAAAGAATGGCGCGGGCGCCGTCAGGTTCATGCCCACCCCGATACGCCAAGTCGGTCTTCGCGGGGGCGCGCGGCTGTGCGCCCTGAGGCCTGCCAGGCTCGTCTCTGATGCGATACGTCGCTCTCACAGCGCGCAACCCCGGCAACTGGACCAGAACGAAGAGCGCGGCGCCGATATTGACGCCCCACACCAACCCATAGACGCCGAGCCAGGGTCCGAGCAGCGCGCCGCCGATAATCCCCAGATTGTACAAGTTCGAGCCAATCGCGGGCAGCGTGAACCGGTTGAACGATTCGAGCGTCGCCTTGGCGAGACCGCCGACGCCAAGCAAGAACGGCTGGATCAGCATCAGGCGCAGCACATCAACCGTAAGCGCGCGTTCCGACTCACTCAACCCGCGCCCGACGGTCAACGCCACGAGCGGTGCAGCACAAACCCAGACGAGCGTGCATGCCGCTACCAGCGCCAGGAGGGTCAGGTTCAGCACCGCCGACGCCAGCCGCCAGGCATCGCGCCGCTGTTCGAGCGCTTCTGAAAACACCGGGATAAACGCCGAACCGAGCGCGCCCCCGGCAACCACCAGATAGATCAGGTCGAGAATGCCGAACGATGCGCGGAATGCCGCAAGTTCGGCGCTGGTGCCGAACTGGTGCGAGATCAGCACATCGCGCGCCAGCCCAAGCAGCCGGCTCGCCAGGTATCCAGTCGCAACGATGAGCGTGTTGAGCCAGGCGTGTTTCATGAGAGAACCGAGAATTGAGAACGCGGTGACGGTCACCTCGCGGTTGCACAGATCGTCGCTTCCTGGTATAATGCCGCGTTAGAATAAGCGGCGCGTCTGCAGCCGCTTTCATTATGAGCAGTACTCATAGTTTCAAGGAGAATGTGAGTCTTGGCAAACACAAAGTCTGCTGAAAAGCGCATTCGCTCGAATGCGCGCCGCGCGCTACGCAACAAGATGTACCGCTCGCAGGTCAAGACGGCGATCAGGAAAGCGGAGCGCGCCATCTTCGCAGGCGCACCCGAACCAGAACTGGTTCGTGAGGCGATGAGCCTGCTCGATCGTGCAGCGGTCAAGGGGATCATCCACAAAAACAACGCCGCCCGACGCAAGTCGCGCCTGGCAAAGAAACTTGCCAAAGCGACGACCCCAACATCCTGAGTCGTATCAGGAGCACATGTCGGCAACGATCAATTCCAGTCCGGCTTCAATCTCTGCGCGCCCAGTCTTCGAGGCATGATCGAGTTCGAGCAGGCGCTGGTGCAGCCGCCGTAGATCGGCATAGCTGAAACCGCGCGCCTGCTCAATGGCTTTGTGTATTACAAACGGTTTCTGCCCCAGTTGAGTCGCAATATCATTGGGGCGCAGACGCTGTGCGGCGAGATCCTTGACCCCCAGCAGAATACGCACTTGACGCGCCATCATGAACAGAATGTACTGCGGCGCCTGACCATCGTCGAGCAGGCGCCGCAACGCCGTCAGCGCCGCATTCCGACGGCGCGCACTGAGTTCGTCGATGAAGGCGAACAGGTTCTGCTCCTGCGTATCGGCGACCAGCAGATCGACCTCGCGGACGGTAATGCGCCCGCCGCGCCCGGCGAATGTGGCCAGTTTGGTCAGCTCGGTAACCAGCAATCGCCCATCATTCCCCGCCAGCAGGGTCAACCGTCGCGCTGCGTCGCTATCGAGGGTAACGCCGAGATTGCTGGCGCGGTCATGCAGCCAGCGCAGCAGGTCGGCGCCTTCGCGCGGAACACATTCGCGTAGCTCAGCGTGCTTCTTCAGAAAAGTGAAGAGACTGCTCCGTTTGTCGAAGTCGTCGCTTTCAACGAAAATCAGGTCGCAGGCGTCCGGTACACGCTCCAGGTATGTGCGCAGTTCATCGCGATCCTTCCCGGCTTTCTGGTGTTTCAGCAGATCATAGACAATGACCAGCCGCCGGTCGGCGAGGAATGGCATGGCTTCGCACGCCGCCACCAGGTCATCGAGCATCGCCCGCCGTCCATCGAGGGTCGTGATATTCAAGTCGGCGACCTCGGCGGGCACGCGCGCCTTCAGCGTCGCAAGCGCCTCGCTCCGCCCATATTCATCTGGACCATAAATGAGGAACAGCATGGCGCAGGATCTGAAACAGGAAAAAACCCCACCTCCGGCGTAAGACGGATAGGTTTCGAACCTGCACACGGCAGGTGGGTGCCGGCCCGTGGGTATCTGCGGCCCGCCGCATAGCCCATGGTTTCGGAGCGCGACTCCCTTCGAAACTGTGTTGGCTCGAAACAACACACCGCCCCCGACCGGGGTAGGGCTGCCCTGATCGTACCACCAGACGTCGTTTCTGGCAACTGCGAATCCGGTCAGGCGATGCGCATTTTCATCCAGCCCGACGTGTTGTGGAAATCGACCACAGCGCTTCCTGGCGGCACGAGTGCGTCGCACGCGGTTCGCAGATCATCATTCAGCGCCATTTCCAGAACCGGCAGCGCTTCCTCGAGTTGCGCCAGGGTGCGCACACCGAAGATTGGCGCGGTAATGCCCGGTTGATCCTTGACCCACAACAAGGCGAGTTGGGCTGGCGCCAGCCCATGCTCACGCGCCAGCGCAGCAAATGCATAACCGACCTCGATACCGCGCGCTGTGACGCGCTCGGCGTAGATGCCGCCGCGCAGCGCAACGCGCGAGTCCGGCGGCGGCGCGGCGATGTCGGTGTAGCGCCCTGCCAGCACTCCCTGCGCCAGTGGCGCCCACGGGATGACCGCCAATCCATGCGCCTGGCACAGCGGCAGCAGTTCATTCTCGATGCGCCGGTCGAGCAAGTTGTAGGGCGGTTGCTCCGACACGGAGCGCACATACCCCTTCAACTCGCTGACCATGATCGCTTCCATGACGCGCCACGCCGGGTGGGTCGAACAGCCGATGTAGCGCACCTTCCCCTGGCGCACCAGGTCGGTCAGCGCCGCAAGGGTCTCTTCGATCGGCGTGTTCGGATCGGGGCGATGAATCTGGTAGAGATCGATGTGATCGGTCTGCAACCGGCGCAGACTGTCTTCGCAGGCGCGTATAAGGTGGAGGCGCGAGTTGCCCCGGTCGTTGGGTCCGGGTCCCACCGGAAAGTGCCCTTTCGTCGCCAGGAAGACCTGGTTGCGCTTGCCGTCGCGCGCCAGCGCACGCCCGATGATGCGCTCGCTCTCGCCGTTGTTGTAACTGTTGGCGGTGTCGATCATGTTGATTCCGGCATCGAGAGCGCGATCAATAATTCGCACCGCCTCGGCTTCGTCGGTTGGGTTGCCAAAATTCATTGCGCCGATGCACAACGGCGCTACGCGCGCTCCGGTGCGCCCGAAGAGACGGTATTCCATGGTCGATGTCCTTGTTTCCACGGGTGCGCTGGCGGCGCGCCCCTACCTGTTACCTGCCGCTCCCTCACCGTGCGCTGGGGCGTGCCACCGACGCGCCCCTACCTGCACGCTTCGCACCCTCGCACGTTCAACGTTCTACGCCACCTATCACCTCGCGTCGCGTCCCTCTCGCCTCGCAATGGTACCATATCTGTGAGGCGGGTTGTCAATCATTCAGCAAGGCGCAGCGGCTCTTTCCGTCATGGTGCATGGCGTTATGTTACAATACCAGGAGGGTTAAAACAATCGTGAGATTACTGGTGAGTAATCTGTCGGGAGTGCAATCATCAGAGTGCGCCGGGGCGGACGAAAGCCGCCTGCGGAGAAGCATAAGGAGGCTGTCATGGCGGCCTTTGCATCAGACCGTCAGGTTGCGTCGGCGCCTTCCCAGATACCGCCGATGTGGGCAGACGTTGATCGGGCGCTTGCCGATTTACACACGCGCAAAGACCCCTGGCTTCAGGTCAGCCTCGACGAGCGAATTGCGCTTCTCGCCACGCTGCGTCGCGCTCTCGCGGATGCCGAAGAGCGCTGGATCACCACAAGTCTGGAGTCCAAAGGACTGGCGCCAGGCGGGTATGGCGAAGGAGAGGAGCGCACCTGGTTCACGACTCTCACCCGCGCGCTGCGCTTGCTGCATCAGGCGCTGAGTGATGTCCGCGATCATGGGCGGCCTCAGTTGCCAGGCGGATTGACTGCCCGCCCGAATGGTCAGGTGGTTGTGCCGGTGCTGCCGATAAGCCGTTACGATGCGGCGATTCTTCCCCGGATGACCGGCGAAGTCTGGATCGAGCCGGGACTGACCGCCGCCGAGGCGCTGCAACAGCAGGCGAGCGTCTATCAAACGCCTGCCGAACACGGGCGGGTCGGACTGGTGCTGAATGCGAGCACGTCGAGTTTTCTGCCGATCACCGACATTGTGCACAAACTGTTCGTCGCCAATGAAGTCGTTGCGCTGAAACTGCACCCGACACAAGCAGCGCTTACGTCGCTCTTCGAAGAAACCTTCCGCTCGCTCCTTGACTATGGCGTCGTTCGGTTGATCTATGGCGACCGCGATCTCGATGCGTATCTCTGCGCCCATCCGTTGATCGATACCATCCATTTCAGCGGCGCCGATGCCGCATTCGATGCGCTGGTCTTCGGCGAGGGACAGGAAGGCGCAGAGCGCCGGGCGCGCCACGAACCGGTGCTGAAAAAGCCGTTCAGCGGCGAGGTGGGCAATGTCACGCCGGTGCTGGTCGTTCCAGGACCCTGGAGCGATGATGATCTGCACCACCACGCTATCCTGTTGGTACGCGCATTTGTATGCAACGCAGCATATGTTTCCGCTGCTCCACGCCTGATTGTGCAGCACCGGGGCTGGCGCCAGCGCGATTCGTTCCTTGCGGCGTTCGAGCAGGTGCTGGCGCGCGTCCCGACCCGGCAGGCGCCATTTCCAGAAGCGCGCCGCCAGCTCGATGCGCTGCTGAACGCTCACGCGCGCGCGCATCGCATCGGGCAGGCGAATATGGATCACCTGCCCTGGACCGTCATCCCCGATCTGACTCCATCGGCGCTCGATGCAGATTGCTTTGTGCGCACCATGTTCTGCCCGGCTGTCGGCGAACTGGCGCTTGATGCAAAGGATGCTGCGGCGTTCATCGATGCGGCGGTCGAGTTCCTCAATCAGCGCGTGCGGGGCACACTGGCAACGACCATCCTCATCCATCCGCGCACCCTGCGCGATCGACGGGTGCGCGCGGCATTCGAGCGGGCATTGAACGATCTCCAGTATGGCACGGTGGCGATCAATGCCGTGGCGCAACAGGCGGTGCTGGCGGGCGTCCTGCCGTGGGGGGCGTTCACCGTTACAGCGAGCAACGGCTGGTCCGGCGGCAAAGTCGCCAATCCGCTGATGCTTCCCCGACCACAGAAATCGATCCTGCGCGGTTCGTTCCGTATTCCCCGGATGTTCCTCTCCGTCGATCCGCAACACAACATCGAGGTGTGCAAAGCCATCACCCGGCTGGAACAGTCGCCGTCGCCGTGGCGTCTGGCGCAGTTGCTGCGCCTGACGTTGCGGAGGTGAGTCCTTACCCTCCTGCCGAAGGAAAAGGAACGAGCGATGTCGGTCATCAACTTCAACACGACGAATATGACCCTGCGCCAGTTACTGGGTAATGGTCTGACCTACCATGTGCCGCTTTTTCAACGCGACTATAGCTGGACGCAAGATGAGTGGGAAGATTTATGGCAGGATATTCAGAACACTATTACCGGCGTTGAACCGGCGCATTACATGGGATATCTTGTCCTCCAAACACAGGATCAGAAACGTTTCGATATTATCGATGGACAACAGCGTTTGACGACGTTGAGCCTGCTGGCGCTAGCAGTGTTGAAGGCGCTGGACGATCTGGCACAGCGCAATATTCAGTCAGAAGACAATCGTCGCCGTGCAGAGCAGTTGCGCAATAGTTTTATCGGCTATCTTGATCCCGTAACGCTCGTTCCACAAACCAAACTCACACTCAATCGCAACAACGACGCTTTCTATCGTGATCGATTAGTTCCATTGCTGCCGTTGCCACAGCGCGGCCTGAGATCATCGGAGCATCTGCTGCGGCGGGGTTTCGATTGGTTTTACAGAAGAGTCTCCGAAGAATACGCTGTTCATAAAGATGGCGCCGTTCTGGCGAGGTTTCTCAGTGATACAGCGGATAAACTGTTTTTTACTGTCATTACGGTGAACGACGAACTCAATGCCTTCAAGGTGTTCGAGACACTCAACGCACGCGGCGTGCGCCTCTCGCCAACTGATCTCCTGAAAAACTACCTCTTTTCGATCGTTTACCGTGATGGTTCTCACGAGACCGAGATAGAAGCCCTGGAACGGCGCTGGAATCGGATGATTGACCAGTTGGGCAGCGAAAGTTTTCCTGCCTTTTTGCGAGCGCATTGGAACAGTCGCGAAAAACTGGTGCGTGAGTCCGAACTTTTCAAAGTCATTCGCGCTGCAACGCCAAATAAAGGGCGAGTTTTTGAGTTGTTGCGGTACATGGAAGAGGATGTTCCAGTTTATGCTGCTCTGGCGAACCCAGAGGATCGACTGTGGACCGAGAAGCAACGTGAGTATGTTCGCGAATTGCGGATGTTCAGCGTCCGTCAACCCTGGCCCTTGCTCCTGGCGGCTTACCGCTCGCTTGATGAGGAAGGATTTACCAGTGTGCTGCGTGCGGTCAGCATCGTATCATTTCGTTACAATGTCATTAGCAATATGCTAACCCACGAACAAGAGCGCGTCTATAACGATATCGCACGGCGCATAACCAGTGGCGAAATGACACACTCTTCTGAGGTCATACGCGCTCTCACGCCGATTTATGTCGATGATGAAACATTTCGCAATGCATTTGCAGTTAAGGTGTTACGAACTACTTCATCACGCAATCGGCAGGTTGCACGCTATATTCTGTCCATGATCGAAACACAGATGTCTCATACCCATCATGATGCCGATAATTCGGCTTACTCACTCGAACATGTGCTACCCGAAAATCCGACAGATGGCTGGGAACACATCGATGACGAACAGATCGAAGAATGGGTGTATCGGCTTGGTAATCTAACCCTTCTGGAAACGACGCTTAACCGCGCTGTCGGAAACACATCGTTCAGCGAGAAACGACCGGTCTATGCCCAAAGTCAGTTTCAGATCACTCGTGATATTGCGGAACAAAATGAAGCATGGACGGTCGAACGCTTGGCGGAGCGTCAGCGCCGGATGGCGCGTCTGGCGACGGGTATCTGGCGTCTGCCGCAGATGGATGCGCGGCAGACCCCGGGGTGACGAGACCCGCCCCTGCCCCCATCACCGCGCGCGGCGTGGACGATGATGCGCCATCCGACATCTCCGCCAGTTCCCTATCACCGCGCGCGCGGCGTGGACGATCGGGTGCGCTACGTCGGTTGCACATCCCGCACCCATCACCGCGCGCGCGGCATGGACAACGCGCGTGCCGCAAAAGTCGCAGACGTGCTCCCTCACCGCGCGCGCGCGGCGTGGACGGCTTTCTCCGCCGCTTCCGCCAGTGTCGCCGCCGGAATCAGCGCCGACTCCGCCAGGATGCGTCGCCCTTCCTCTTCGTTGGTGCCAACCAGACGCGCAATCATGGGAACGTCGGTCTCGACCTCCGACAGCGCGGCGACGATACCCTTTGCAACTTCGTCCACACGGGTGATGCCGCCGAAGATATTGAACATGACCGCTTTCACATTTGGGTCGGAGAGGATGATCTGAAGGGCGGTCTTGACTTTCTCTTTGCTCGCGCCGCCGCCAATGTCGAGGAAGTTAGCAGGCTCGCCGCCGTACAGTTTGACGACGTCCATCGTCGCCATTGCCAGCCCGGCGCCGTTGACCATGCAACCAATATCGCCATCGAGTTTGATGTAGGTAATGCCTGCCGCGCGCGCGCGTTGCTCGGCTTCCGGTTCGTCTGATGCGTCGCGCATCGCTTCGAGATCGGGATGGCGGAAGAGACCGCTGTCGTCGAGCACGATCTTCGAGTCGAGCGCCTGCAACGATCCATCGGCGCGCACCACGAGCGGGTTGATCTCCGCCAGCGATGCGTCGACATCCATGTAAGCGCGGTAGAGTGCCGTGGCAATCTGCGCGAACTGGCGCGCCTGTTTCGCGTCAGTCAATCCAATGCCGTAGGCGAGGTCGCGCGCCTGAAACTCGAGCAGCCCCAGCATCGGGTGCGCCGCCACTTTGACGATCGCCTCCGGGTTGGTTTTGGCGACTTCCTCGATCTCGACGCCGCCTTCTGCCGATGCCATCATGACGATCCGCCGCGAGGCACGATCCATAATCACGCCCAGATAGATTTCGCGCTCATAGGTGATGGCTTCGGCAACCAGCACCTTCTCGACGGTCAATCCTTTGATGTTCATCCCAAGGATCTGCCCGGCGACCTGTTCCACCTGCTCCGGGGTGTCGGCGAGTTTGACACCGCCCGCCTTGCCGCGCCCACCAACGAACACCTGCGCCTTGACGACAACCCGCCCGCCAATCTGTTCGGCAATAGCGCGCGCCTCCGCTGGCGTCGTCGCCACACCGCCGCCCGTCACCGGTACACCGTAGCGCGCCAGAATATCACGCGCCTGGTACTCGTGCAGCTTCATCGCCTGTTCCTCTCCCTGCTCGTGGATATTTACGCGGATAGTATCATTTCTGCTGCATTGCGTCAACTTTCGAGCACCACCCATGCGCGCCGGTCGCGCTTGGAAATGACGGGCGGATCGGCGATCAGCGCGACATCGGTGAGCCAGATAAGCACCGCATAACGGCTGAATTGTGCGCGAGCGCGCATCTCGTCGTCAAGACAGAGTTCGGCAGCGTGGCGTTCGAGCAATGCGGCAATGGACGCTGATGTTAGATTGTCGAACGTGGCGACGCACGCCGCCTGCGCAGTGGCAACGATGGGACCGCTGGCGCGTTTGAGGAGAAGTGTATCACCGGCAGTAACACAGCCATACGGCGCGGCACGCACCCGCAGCAAGCGCGACTCGATGGTCTTAACGCCGGAAAGGATGCGACTCAGGTATGGTTCACGCAGAATGGCAAGATGGCGCGCCATGCAACTTTCACCCCGCCGGGTGCGTCGTAATCAGCAGAAAGGAGCGCCCCGGCCACAATGCAATGGAGACCTCAGCAGCGCGGGGCGGGAAAGGAACGATGGAAACTCGAACACTTCGCCGCGTTCGCAGTGAACGCATTCTGGGAGGCGTCGCCGCAGGCGTGGCGCGCGCCCTCAATATCGACCCGGTGTTTGTGCGCCTCGGCTTTCTGTTTCTGGCGCTGATCAACGGCTTTGGCACGCTGCTCTACCTGGCAATGTGGATCCTCGTGCCAGCCGAAGATAGTCGTGAAATCGATCCGCGCGCGCAGATCCGCGAGAATATCGCCGACATGCGCGTGGTTGCCGAAGAGTATGTCGCGCGTGTGCGTAGCCTGTTCGCGGCGTAATACCTCGCGTTCAGAGTCCCTCCGAAAACCATGCACTGCCGTCATTGCGAGGCGCGCCAGCGTTCGCCCGACATTTCACCGTCACCAATCAATCCCACACAGGACAAGCGCCCTCACGCGGGAGATGCCAGCCCCGCTGACGCGGGGCTTCGTGCATTGAGGGCAGACTTTCATGTCCGCGCGGGTGAGGGGCGTGCGGCGCCCCCCCCTGGAAGGGGGGTTAGGGGGGTTCATGTCCGCGCGGGTGAGGGGCGTGCTGATGCAGCCCCTGACCGCCAGGAATGAGCTTGTTAGTGCAACATGTGGGTCAGGCGCAGCTCGCAGGGGGAGAGCGCTTTGCGGCGCCTGCCGCAAGCGAAGCGTGGCGGCTCGCAATGACACCCACATATCACGTGTTTGGATCGGCGCTCCAGCGCTTTCCTCTCGCCAGAGAGAGTGCCCGGCTGTGCTCGCAGCAACACCCGACCATCAAGTTTACACGGTCGCTACTGCCACCGCCACTGCCTCGCCTCCTCCCAGGCAGAGCGCCGCGATCCCGCGCCCGCCGCCGCGCCG
>ERZ1685332.50-NODE-50-length-37627-cov-14.772969_pt1 | contig 37627 bp, 51 predicted proteins | sample MGYA00580193_ERZ1685332 | MGnify/ENA primary metagenome ERZ1685332 (study PRJEB41501, sample SAMN08275520) | hot springs metagenome | biome: alkaline hot spring; material: microbial mat | place: Russia: Ush-Beldyr | collected 2015-07 | depth 0.5 m m ...
TCCGCGAAGGCGGGCGCACCGTCGGCGCAGGCGTCGTCTCGACGATTGTTGATTAGTATGGGTGATGGGTAATGGTTAGCGGGTGAGGGGTGTTGGGTTGGAGGTTGAAGGGCACGGATGATGGGGCAACACATCAGACAGTCGCCCCCAACCCCCCAACCCCCTAACCCCTGACCCCTGACCCCTAACCCCTGACCACGAGGCGCATATGGCAAAACAAAAGGTCCGCATCCGGCTCAAGGCATACGACCATAAGATTCTCGATCAGTCGGCGCGACAGATCGTCGAGGCGGCTGAACGCACCGGAGCACTGGTTGCAGGTCTGGTGCCGTTGCCGACCAAAATCGAAAAGTATAGCGTCATTCGTTCGCCATTTATTGATAAAGACTCGCAGGAGCAGTTTGAGATTCGCACCCATAAGCGCCTGATCGATGTGCTCGACCCGAGCCAGCAGACGATCAATGCGCTGATGAAACTCAATCTGCCAGCGGGTGTGGATATCGAGATCAAACTGTAATTCTGGAAAAAAGCAGCCGCTGCGGTGGATGTGAACACGCATGCTGCGGAGGTGCAATTGTGATCGAAGGGTTACTTGGACGCAAAATCGGCATGACCCAGGTCTTCGACCCGACCGGTCAGGTCATTCCGGTGACCATCATCGAAGTGGGTCCCTGTGTCGTCACCCAGATCCGCACAAAAGAGCGGGACGGGTACGAAGCGGTGCAGATCGGGTATCAGGAGGTCCGAGCGAAAAGCCTGACCAGACCTGAGCAGGGACATCTGCGCGGTGCAGGGAAACTGTTGCGCCACCTGCGTGAGTTCCGCGCCGACAATGTCGCCGATCATAAGGTTGGTGACGTGTTGACCGTCGAGATGTTCGAGCCAGGTCAGCGTGTCGACGTCATCGGCACATCGAAAGGTCGCGGGTTTCAGGGCGTCGTGAAGCGCCACGGCTTTGGCGGCGGACCGCGAACGCACGGCCAGAGCGACCGCCTGCGCGCGCCAGGTTCGATCGGCGCCGGCACCGATCCAGGCCACCTGTGGAAGAATACGCGGATGGCCGGGCGGATGGGCAATCAACGGGTGACAGTACAGAACCTGACTGTTGTCGACGTCGTTCCAGAGCGCAATTTGCTGCTCGTGCGCGGCTCGATCCCGGGCGCCAACAACGGACTGGTGATGGTTCGCCGGGCAATTAAGGGCTCGTAGGCGCGCCGACGCTGATCGCGTCTGCCTAACGCAGATACATTGAGGAAGTGCCATGGAAGCCAAGTTGTACAATCAGTCCGGCGAAGAGGTCGGCGTTATTCAGCTATCGGATTATGTCTTCGGGATTGAGCCGAATGTGCCGGTCATGCATCAGGCAATGGAGCGACAGCGCGCCAATGCGCGCCTCGGCACGCACAATACGCTCGGTCGCGGCGAAGTCGAGGGCAGCACGCGCAAACTCTACCGTCAGAAAGGCACCGGTCGCGCGCGTCAGGGGTCGATTCGCGCGCCGCATCGCAAGGGTGGCGGCGTTGCGCACGGTCCCCATCCGCGCACCTACACCAAAGATATGCCGCGCAAGATGCGACGCCTGGCAGTGCGCTCGGCGCTCTCGGCACGGCGCCGCGATAATGCGATTGTCTTTCTGGATCGGTTGACGTTTGAGCAGCCGCGTACCAAAGACATGATTGCGGTGCTCAATGCACTGAACCTGACGGGAAAGACGCTGATCGTCCTCGACCAGAAGGATGAGAATGTGCGTCGCTCGGCGAATAATCTGCCGAACGTCAAAACCCTGCTGGCGCACTACCTGAACGTTATCGACCTGCTCAGCTACGACCATGTGGTGATGCTGAAAGCCGCCGTCGATGTTGCGCAGGGGTATCTCGACCAGCCGCAGCGCGCTGTTGCAGCGACGGATGCAAGCGAGGAGGGGGCGTGATGAATGCGCATCAAATCATCATACGGCCATTGATCACCGAGAAGAATACCAACCTGATGCAGTTCAACAAGTATTCGTTCGAGGTTGATCGCAACGCCACCAAACCGCAGATCAAACGCGCGATCGAGGAGATTTTCAACGTGCGGGTGACCGCCGTCCATACGATGAATGTGCGCGGGAAATTGCGCCGCCGGGGACGACAGTACGGCTATACGCCCGATTGGAAAAAGGCGATCGTCACCCTGGCTGAAGGCGACCGCATCGACCTGTTTGAGGGAGCATAACCAATGCCTGTCAGAAAGTACAAACCAACCTCGGCAGGTCGCCGCAATATGTCGGTCTCGACCTTCGAGGAGATCACCAAGAAGGAACCGGAACGATCACTGCTCGAGCCGCTGCGCAAGAAGGGGGGGCGGAACGTCTACGGGCGCATTACGGTGCGCCATCGCGGCGGCGGGCATAAGCGTCACTATCGTAAAATCGACTTCAAGCGCGATAAAGTCGGCATCCCGGCAAAAGTGGCGGCGATCGAGTACGACCCGAACCGATCCGCGCGCATCGCGCTGCTCCATTATGTCGATGGCGAGAAACGCTACATCCTGGCGCCGCTCGGCCTGAACGTCGGTGATACCGTTATAAGCGGTCCAGACGCCGATATTCGGGTTGGCAATGCGCTGCCGCTGCGTCAGATACCGCTCGGTACGCAGGTGCACAACATCGAACTCGAGAAAGGACGCGGCGGCGTGATGGTGCGGAGTGCAGGCTCAGCGGCTCAGTTGATGGCAAAAGAGGGGAACTATGCCACACTGCGTATGCCGTCGGGAGAGGTGCGCCGCGTGTTCATCGAGTGTATGGCGACGATTGGACAGGTCGGCAACCTGGATCACCAGAATGTGCGCCTGGGGAAAGCCGGGCGCAAACGCTGGCTCGGACGGCGCCCCGAAGTGCGCGGCGCAGCCATGAACCCGCGCGACCATCCCCACGGCGGCGGCGAAGGGCGCGCACCACGCGGCATGTCGACCCCGAAAACCAGGTGGGGAAAACCGGCGCGTGGCGTGAAGACCCGCCACAACCCGCGGACCGATGCCTTCATCGTCCGCCGTCGAACGCGGTAACCATAAGTGTAAAGGGTAAAGCGTATGTCGCGTTCTTCTAAAAAAGGTCCGTATGTCGATGTGCGGCTGCTTGGCCGTATTGAAGAGCTGAATCGGGCAAACGAAAAGCGGGTGCTGCGCACATGGTCGCGCGACTCGACCATCTTCCCGCAGATGGTCGGGCACACGATCGCGGTGCACGATGGCCGGCGCCACGTACCGGTGTATATCACCGAGAATATGGTCGGGCACAAACTGGGTGAGTTCGCCCCAACCCGGCTGTTCCGCGGCCACGGCGGCAAGAAGGTCGATAAGCGCGGCAAAATGAAGTGACGGGCGCAATCGACGCAGCAGAGGTTTGATATGCAGGCAAAAGCAGTAACCAAGTATGTCCGCATCTCGCCGACCAAGGTGCGCCCGGTCATGGACCTGGTGCGCGGTAAGCCGGTTGATCGGGCGCTGGCGATCCTGCGCTATCTGCCGCACAAAGCGGCGCGCGAAATCGCTCGCACGATTGAGTCGGCGCGAGCGAATGCAACCAATAACTACGATATGGCGCCCGATGCGCTGGTTGTCAAGTACATCTTCGCCGATGAGGGTCCGGCGTTCAAGCGCATTATGCCGCGCGCCCGCGGTCGTGCCGACCGTATTCGGAAGCGGACGACCCATATTACGGTGATTGTCGATGACGGCGAGGACATGTAGGCGGACGGCGTGACCGCGCTGCCGCGCTGAAGAGAGCGAGGATCTATGGGACGGAAAGTGCACCCGATCGGCTTCCGCCTTGGATATATCAAGGACTGGCATTCGAAGTGGTTCGCAGAGCGCAACTATACCGAACTGCTCCACGAAGATGTCATGCTGCGCAAGATCATTGCGAAAGAACTCGAGAATGCAGGGGTGGCGCGGATCGATATCGAGCGCTCGGCGAATAAGGTCGAGGTGACGGTCTATACCGCCAAGCCGGGTATCGTCATCGGCAAACGTGGCGCAAAAGTCGATGAACTGCGGGAAGAACTGGCACGACGGACCGGCAAGAAAGTCAAACTCAACATTCAGGAAATCCATCAACCAGAACTCGAGGCGCAACTGGTCGCTGAAAGCATTGCCGAGCAGATCAACAAACGCGTGTCGTACAAGCGCGCGATGAAACAGGCAGTGCAACGCGCAATGCGCCTGGGGGCGCAAGGGGTCAAGATCAAGTGCTCAGGGCGTCTGGCCGGCGCGGAAATGGCGCGTATCGCCTGGGAACGCGATGGCCGGGTGCCGCTCCATACCCTGCGCGCCGATATCGACTATGCACAGGTGCACGCGCATACGACGTATGGCCGCATCGGCGTCAAGGTGTGGATCTATAAAGGCGACGTCTTCCCCGACCAGAAAGGTCAGATGCAACCGGCGCAGCCGGCAGCCGCCGCACGATCAAGCGCAGTTGAGGAGGAAGAAGAACGTTCGCAAGGCAAAGGCGGGCGCGGCGGGCGCGGCGGACGCGGCGGGCGCGGCGGGCGCAGCGGCGGACCTGAACGCACCGGACGGTCGCGCGGCTGAAAGGAGGTGTCGTTATGTTGATGCCAAAGCGTGTCAAATATCGCAAACAGCAGCGCGGCCACAATCGCGGTATGGCACATCGCGGCAATACGGTCGCGTTTGGTGAGTATGGCTTGATGGCGATCGAGGCGACCTGGATGACGAGCCGTCAGATCGAAGCAGCACGACGCGCCATCAGCCATCACGTCAAGCGCGGCGGCAAAATCTGGATCCGGGTCTTTCCCGATAAGCCAGTCACCGCCAAACCTGCCGAGACGCGCATGGGCTCGGGGAAGGGCGCCGTCGATCACTATGTGGCGGTGATCAAGCCGGGTCGCATCCTGTTCGAACTGGCCGGGGTGCGCCCCGAAATTGCCCACGAAGCGCTTGAACGCGCTGCGCAGAAATTGCCGATCAAGTGCAAGATTGTGGCGCGTGAAGATCTGGAGGGCGCAGCATGAAAGCCGATGAGTTGCGCAAACTGGATGATGAACAACTGCGCGCAAAATTGAAAGAATGCTACGAAGAGTTGTTCAACCTGCGCTTCCAGCAGGTGATGGGAAAATTGTCGGCTACCGGTCGCCCGCGGATAGTTCGACGCGATATTGCGCGAATCAAAACCATCCTGCGTGAGCGTGAACTGGGCATTGAGTCGTAGGAGATACACCGATGACTGAAGGACGGCGGCGGCAATTCAAAGTTGGGCGAGTCGTCAGCAATAAAATGCAAAAGACGGTTGTGGTGGCAGTTGATTATCTGAAACCACATCCGCTGTATCGGAAGATTGTTCGCCGTACCAGCAAGTTTCATGCGCACGATGAACAACAATGCCAGATCGGCGATGTCGTGCGTATCGGCGAGACTCGCCCGTTGAGTAAAACCAAACGCTGGGAAGTGGTCGAGATTATTAAGCGCAGTGAGGAGGCCTGACCATGGTGCAGCAGGAAACACGATTGCGCGTCGCCGATAATACCGGCGCCAAAGAAATACTGTGCATCCGCGTGTTGGGTGGCTCGCATGTGCGCTATGGGCGCGTCGGCGATGTGATTGTCGCGTCGGTCAAGGAAGCGACTCCCGGTGGCGCGGTGAAGAAAGGCGAAGTGGTGCGCGCTGTCATCGTGCGCACTGCCAAGGAGTATGGCCGCCCCGATGGCTCGCATATCCGGTTTGATGACAATGCGGCGGTGATTATCGGGAAAGACAATAATCCGCGCGGTACGCGCATCTTCGGTCCCGTCGCGCGTGAACTGCGTGAACGCGCGTTCATGAAGATCATCTCGCTGGCGCCGGAAGTACTGTGATTGCTCCAGGAGAATGTGCAATGCATGTCAAAACCGGCGATGAGGTCCTGATCATTACCGGCAAGGATCGCGGGAAGCGCGGTAAAATCAAGGAGTCGCGCCCCAAAGAGCAACGGGTGATCGTCGAGGGCCTGAATATGGTCAAACGGCACATGAAACCGCGCGGTCCGACGCGCCCCGGCGGGATTATCGAGATGGAAGCGCCGATCCATGTGTCGAATGTGATGCTGATTTGCCCAAAGTGCGGTCGTGCGTCACGCACCGGGCATCGCTTTCTGGAAGAGACGGATCACAAGGGCCGCCCCAAAAAGGTGCGGTATTGCAAAGCCTGTGATGCCGTCGTCGATGAGTGAAAGGCGCAACCGGAGCAATACGCTCCAGGTTCCTTGAGGAGCAGGGAATGGTACCACGCCTCAAAGAAAAATATCAAACCGAAGTCGTGCCAGCGCTGATGCAGGAGTTTCAATACTGCTCCGTGATGCAGGCGCCACGGCTGGAAAAGATCGTCCTGAATATCGGGCTTGGCGAGGCGATCCAGAACTCCAAGGCGCTCGACGCGGCAACATCCGATCTTGCGGCAATCGCTGGTCAGAAACCGGTGATCACGCGCGCCAGGAAGTCTATCGCAGCGTTCAAGGTGCGCCAGGGGATGCCGATCGGCGTCATGGTGACATTGCGCGGCCCGCGCATGTGGTCGTTCCTCGACCGGTTGATGAACCTGGTGCTGCCGCGCCTGCGCGATTTCCGCGGCGTCAGTCGTCGTTCGTTCGATGGACGCGGCAATTACTCGCTTGGTCTGCGCGAGCAGATCGTGTTCCCGGAGATCGACTACGATAAGGTCGATAAACTCCGTGGGCTCGAAGTGGTGATTGTGACCACCGCACCCGACGACGAACAAGGGTATGCACTGCTCAAGCGCCTCGGCATGCCGTTTCGCGATTAGTCCGGGCCAGGAGCGTCCGTCAGATGGACGCTGACCAGCCGGGAGTGTTGATAAGGAGACCTGGTTTGGCACGAAAGGCATTAATCGTTAAGGCACAGCGACCGCAAAAGTATCGGGTGCGGGCCTACCACCGCTGTAAGATCTGCGGGCGTCCGCGTGCGTACATGCGCAAGTTCGGCATGTGCCGCATCTGCTTCCGCGAGCATGCACTGCGCGGGTTGATCCCCGGTGTTACAAAATCGAGCTGGTAGCAGATGGAGCACAGATGAACATTGCCGTCAGTCCGGAAATAAAGGAGGATCGCAGTGAGCGTGAATGATCCGATTGCCGATATGCTGACCCGCATCCGGAATGCGTGCATGGCCCGCCACGCAACGGTGTCGATCCCGTCGTCGAAAATGAAACTTGCGATTGCGCAGATTCTCAAGCGCGAGGGTTTCATTCAAGACTTCACGGTGCAGGAAGGCAAACCATACAATACTATTGTCATCACATTGAAATACACTCCCGATCGACGGCCGGTCATTACCGGGCTGAAGCGCGTGAGTAAGCCAGGACTGCGCATCTACACCAAACGCGCCGATATTCCGCGTGTGCGCGGCGGGCTGGGGTTGAGCATTCTCTCAACCCCCCGCGGCGTGATGGCGGGACACGAGGCATGGCAACAGCGCGTCGGCGGCGAGATTCTTTGTTACGTCTGGTGAGCAGCGCTGAGGAGTAGATCATGTCGCGTATTGGAAGAAAACCGATCCCGGTGCCGCGCGGCGTCGAGGTGACGATTGCCGAGGGGAACCTGGTGACTGTGAAAGGTCCGAAGGGGACGCTGACCCAGCGCCTGTCGCCGGAAATGATCATCACGAATGAAAACGGCGTCATTATGGTGGCGCGCCCTTCGGATAACAAACAACACCGCGCTCTGCACGGGTTGACACGCTCGCTTATTGCCAACATGGTGACCGGAGTCACCGAAGGGTATCAGCGGGTGCTGGAAATCACCGGCATTGGCTATCGCGCTGTGCGTGAAGGAAAGAACCTGATCCTTCAGGTGGGATTCTCCCATCCGATTCGCGTCACGCCGCCCGACGGGGTCACCTTTGAGGTGATGGAACGCCGTAGCGCCAATGAACCGCAGCAGGTAATTATACGGGGTATCGATAAACAGAAGGTTGGCGAGGAAGCCGCAAAACTGCGTGCTTTGCGACCGCCGGAGCCGTACAAGGGCTATGGCATCAAATATCGCGAAGAGCGCGTGCGACGTAAGGCGGGTAAGGCGGGCAAAGCGCGCTGACGCTTCCTATCGTTTTTCACAACGCAGCAAGGGCAGGGGATGGCAATCTCTGCCGCGAGGAGCATATCACTATGGCAAAACGAACACCGCGCGAACTGCGCATTCGACGCCACCGTCGCGTGCGCAAGAAAGTCAGCGGGACGACCCAGCGTCCGCGACTGTGCGTCTTTCGCAGCAATATGCATATCTACGCTCAGGTTATTGACGACTCGGCCAGTCGAACGCTGGTGGCCGCTTCGACCGTTGAACCTGAACTGCAGGCATCGCTGGCCGGCAAGACGAAAACCGAACGAGCGAGAGTGGTCGGCGCCGCCATCGCAGAACGCGCCAGGGCAGCAGGTATTGAACGCGTCGTGTTTGATCGCGGCGGCTTTAGGTACCACGGGCGTATCCAGGCGCTCGCCGATGCGGCGCGCGAAGGTGGATTGAAGTTCTGACCACGGCGCCGGAATGGATCAGTAACACCATGCAGGTTGACGGTCACAGGCTCGCAGTGCTGCCTTCACCGCAACCTCTAGCCTTGATGGAGTGTGACAGTGATCAAGCGACGCATTAATGCGGACGAACTCGAACTCGAAGAGCGCGTGGTGCAGATCAACCGCGTCTCGAAGGTGGTCAAGGGCGGGCGACGCTTCAGTTTCAGCACCGTCGTCGTCGTTGGCGATGGAAAGGGGCACGTCGGCATCGGTATGGGCAAAGCCGCCGAAGTGCCGGAGGCGATCCGCAAAGGGGTGGAGGCGGCTAAAAAGAACCTGATCCGGGTGCCGCTCGCTGGTACGACCATTCCGCACGAGGTGCAGGAAGAGTTTGCCGCCTCAAAGGTGCGCCTGCTCCCGGCTGCCCCCGGAACCGGCGTCATCGCCGGTCGCGGCGTGCGCCCCGTGCTCGAGATGGCTGGCATCAAGGATGTGCTCTCGAAGCGCTATGGCAGCAACAACCCGATCAACGTGGTAAAGGCGACGTTCAAAGCGCTCAGTGCGGTGACGTCGCTCGAAGAGCAGGCGCGCATGCGCAGCATGACGCCGCGAGAATTAAACCTGCGGCGCATGCGCCGCGAACCGGCGTCCCAGGAGGCTTAGATGTCCAGATTGAAAATCACGTATCGCAAGAGCGCAATAGGATACAGCCACGACCAGAAAGCGACCATCCGATCGCTTGGATTGCGCCGGCTCAATAGCGTCGTCATTCACGAGGATACGCCGACGATCCGCGGCATGATCTTCAAGGTTCGCCACCTGGTCAGCGTCGAGGAACTGCCGGACAGCAACGCGCCAGCCGATAATCCAGGCGACGATCTGACACGTATTGAGGGCATTGGCCCGAAAATTGCGCGCGCCCTGAACGCGGCAGGCATTACGACGTTCGCTCAACTGGCGGCGCTCGAGCCAGCGCGGATCAGCGCAATCCTGCGCGATACCAACATTCGCCTGGCGCTCACCGACACGTGGCCCGAACAGGCGCGCCTGGCAGCCGAAGGAAAGTGGAACGATCTCACGGCGCTGCAGACGCAACTCACTGCCGGCCGGCAGGCGTGATGGGAGAAGCGATCATGAAACTGCATGACTTGAAGCCAGCCCCAGGCGCACATCGCGAGCGTAAGCGCATCGGACGCGGCATTGGCTCTGGCAAGGGTAAAACCGGCGGCAAGGGCATGATGGGGCAGAAGGCGCGTTCCGGTCCCAATCCATCGCCTTCCTTCGAGGGCGGGCAGATGCGTATCACCCGCAAAATGCCCAAACTGCGCGGGTTCAAGAACCGCTGGCGGGTCGAATATCAGATTATCAATGTCGGCCAACTCAACGATGTGCCCGATGGTACGGAACTGACCATCGACGCAATGGTCGAGCAGGGATGGATCCACCCGGCAAAGCCGGTCAAGATTCTTGGTGACGGTGAACTGGAGCGCAAATTGACGGTCCATGCGCATAAGTTCAGCGCCAGTGCGCGTGCACGCATCGAGGCGGCTGGCGGCGCCGCCCTCGAAACGCCGTGGATCGTCGAACGCCGCAGCCGCAGCCGGGGACCAAACCCGCCCCGGCATCATCGCAAGGCTGAAGCGACACCAGGGGCATGAGGCGATAGGCTGTCGCCGCACGCGCGCAATGCAAGGAGAGTCCTGAATGCTTGAATCGGTTGTCAATGCGCTCCGATTGCCCGATCTGCGCCAGCGCATCCTGTTCACGCTGGCGATGCTGCTGCTCTTTCGGCTGATCGCCCACATTCCCGTGCCGAATATCGATCCGACGGCGCTGGAAAGTCTGCGGCTCGCGCTGCAGGGCAATCAACTCGCGCAGTTGCTCAATATCTTCGCTGGCGGCGCGTTGCAGAATCTGTCGGTCGCAGCAATGGGCGTCTATCCGTACATCACGGCGCAGATTATTCTGCAACTGCTGGTGCCGCTCATTCCGGCGCTGGAAGAACTGCGGAAAGAAGGTGAACAGGGGCGCATGCGGCTGAACCGGATCACATTCTACCTGACCATCCCGATGGCGCTCCTGCAAGCCTATGGGCAGACGCTGACGCTCGACCGCAGCCTCGGAACCGGGCAGACGCTCTTTCAGACGCCGTTCGATATTGTGAACAATTTCTTTCCGACGTTCACCATTCTGGCGTCGATGCTGGCGGGAACAATGTTGCTGGTGTGGCTTGGCGAGCAGATTCAGGAACGCGGGATCGGCAATGGCATTTCGATGATCATTTTTGCGGGCATTGTCGCTGGTTTGCCGGGTTTGATCATTCAGGCATTCACTACCGTCGAATTGGGCGGGCTGGAACAGGCGATCGGATTGATCGCGTTCCTGATCATCGCGCTCGGAACGATTATCGGCATCGTGCTCATGCACGAGGGGCAGCGGCGCATCCCGGTGCAGTACGCCAAGCGGGTGCGCGGCAATCGCGTGTATGGCGGGCAGAGCAGCCATATCCCGCTGAAGGTCAATATGGCGGGCATGATCCCGCTGATCTTCGCGCAGAGCATCATTATCTTTCCCGGCACGATCGCCTCGTACGGCTGCCCTGAACAGGTGGCGCCTCCCGATGCAAGCGTGCTGAAACAGATCGCCTGCTTTACGTTTCAAACATTCAGCCCGCAGTACGGCAGCGGCACGCTGGTCTATTCGATCGCTCTGTTCGTGCTGGTCTATTTCTTCACCTACTTTTACACGAAGGTGATTTTCGATCAGCAAAATATCCCGGATACGCTCCAGCGCAATGGTGGGTTCATTCCGGGTATTCGGCCAGGGAAACGCACCGAAGAGTATCTTGACCAGGTTGTGAGCCGAATTACACGGGTTGGCGCACTCTTCCTGGGAACGGTCGCCATTCTGCCGTTCATCACCCAACAACTCACTGGCGTACCGATTGGCCTGGGAGCTACCGCATTGCTCATTGTCGTCGGCGTGGCGGTCGATACGATGCGGCAACTCGAAGCGCAACTGGTGATGCGGAACTACGAAGGGTTTATCAATCGTTGACGGCTGGCGTTCGACGACGTGCAGAGGGTTGTGCCATGGATATTATTCTTCTCGGAGCACCTGGCGCGGGGAAAGGCACACAGGCGAAGTATCTCGAGGAGCACACCGGAATGGTGCACGTCGCCAGCGGCGATCTGTTCCGTGCGGCGCTTCGCCAGGGAACGGAACTCGGCATGCTGGCGAAATCGTATATGGACCGCGGCGAACTGGTGCCGGACGAAGTCGTAATCCGCATGATCATCGAACGCATCAGTAAGCCCGATTGCAGTCGGGGGGTCATTTTCGATGGGTTTCCGCGCACCCGTGAACAGGCGCGGGCGCTCGAAGCGGAACTCAACCAGCAAGGGCGGCGGATCGATGTCGTCCTGTATATTCGCGTGCCGGAAGATATGCTGCTGCGCCGTATCGCCGGGCGACAGACTTGCAAAACCTGTGGCTCGACGTATAATGTTTACTATTTCCCTTCGAAGCATCCGAACATCTGCGATGATTGCGGGGGGAAATTGTATCAGCGCAGCGATGATACCATGGAAACGGCGCGGCACCGGCTCGAAGTGTATTTTGCACAAACGATGCCCCTGATCGAGTACTATCGCGCTCAGGGGCTCCTGGTGGAAATCGATGGACGGCGTGAGATTTCACAGGTCACACGCAGCATGATGGAGGCGCTCAATACCTATGCCGCCAGCGCAACGCCAACCGGCGATCGCGTCTGAACACGAAAGGAGTAGCATGTCCAAAAAAAAAGATGTCATCGAGATGGAAGGAACCATCACTGAACCGCTGCCAAATGCCATGTTTCGTGTGAAACTCGAAAATGGTCACGAGGTGCTGGCTCATATCTCGGGTCGTATGCGGATGAATTACATTCGCATTTTGAAAGGGGATCGGGTCCTGGTGGAGCTGTCGCCCTATGATCTGACACGAGGGCGGATTACGTATCGCTACAAGTGAATCGAGCAAAGTGTCTGTTTGTGCCGTCCACGTAGTTGCGCGGCAGCCAGTGGAGTGTTATTATTTTTAGTTGTTGGAAAATCGTCGATGTGCAACCAGGAAGGAAGAGTTGTGAAAGTCCAGGCGTCGATCAAACCGCGCTGCGAATATTGCCGCGTGATCAAACGCAAAGGTGTGCTGCGCGTCATCTGTAGCCGCCAACCCAAGCATAAGCAGCGCCAGGGATAGAACGGTACGAAGCGCGGATCGGGCGCTGCGGCGCGCCGATCGGCAGGGAATAGACGGTTGCGTCGCCCACAGGCGCGCATCATCAGTGCAAGAAGAGGAGCGTATGGCACGCATTGCAGGGGTTGACCTCCCGCGTACCAAAACCGTCGAAATCGCTATTACCTACATCTTCGGCATTGGGCGCTCGAATGGGGCTGATGTGCTGCGAAAAGCGAACGTCAACCCCGCTACCCGGGTGCGCGATCTGACCGAGGAAGAAGTCTCGCGCATCCGCGAAATCGTTGAGCGCGAGTATCGCGTTGAGGGCGATCTGCGGCGCGAAATTCAAATGAACATCAAACGCCTGATGGATATCGGGTGCTATCGCGGTCTGCGCCATCGCAAAGGGCTGCCGGTGCGCGGCCAGCGCACGCGGACCAACGCGCGCACCCGCCGTGGTCGCCGTGGACAGGCCATCGGTATCAAGAAGAAAACCTTGAAGAAGTAATGCGCGTTGCCAGATGCGGTGATGGGTGCATCGCTCATCTGGCGCGGGTGTACAGGGAGAGAGCATGGCGAAGCAATCGGCAAAAGGTTCCGCCGCCACCAAACGGCAGCGCGGCAAGCGCCGGGAAAAGAAGAATGTGCCGCGTGGTCAGGCGCATATTCAGAGCACGTTCAATAATACCATTGTGACCATCACCGACCCGAATGGCAATGTGGTCTGCTGGTCGAGTTCCGGGCAAAATGGCTTCAAAGGTTCGCGCAAGAGCACACCGTATGCGGCGCAGATCGCAGCGGAAAATGCCGCGCGCAAGGCGATCGAGAACGGGATGCGCCAGATTGAGGTGTTCGTCAAGGGACCAGGCGCGGGGCGCGAGGCAGCAATTCGATCACTGCAGGCGGCTGGCTTGCAGGTCACGGCGATCACCGATGTCACTCCCATCCCGCACAACGGCTGCCGTCCGCCCAAGCGTCGGCGCGTCTGAGAAATCATAAGGGGTGATTGATGGCTCGCTATATCGGACCTGTAGGAAAAATCAGCCGACGCCTCGGCATCGGCGTCACCGAAAAGGGGCAGCGGATTCTGGCAAAACGTCCGTTCCCTCCCGGACAGCATGGACCATCGGCGCGCCGGCGACAGGTGTCGGATTATGGCTTGCAACTCCTCGAAAAACAGAAGGCGCGCTATGTCTATGGCGTGCTGGAACGGCAGTTCCGCCGCATTTTCGAGAAGGCGCAACGTTTTCCGGGAGAAACAGGGGCGTACCTGTTGATTCTGCTCGAACGGCGCCTCGATAATGTCGTGTATCGCCTCGGCTTCGCCACGACCCGCGCGCAGGCGCGCCAACTGGTGACCCACGGGCATATCACGGTGAATGGGCGTAAGACCAACATCCCGTCATATACCGTGCGCGTGGGAGAGACTATCGCTGTTCGACCGGAAAGTCGCCGTCGCATGTATTTCAAAAACCTGGTCGATAGCGGCACGCTTGCCAAACACAAAGCGCCGGACTGGCTGCGCCTGAGTGCGGCGGACCTGTCGGGCGAAGTTGTGGCTATGCCGCGGCGTGAAGACGCCGAGCCGGGCATTAATGAACAATTGATCGTCGAGTTCTATAGCCGCTGACCTGGTCCGGGTTCCCGGCGCGCGCGCGGTAGTGTTGACGATGCGCCACAGGAACCCGGCTCACGTGTATCAGCCAGGACAGAAAAGGAGGCGATCGTGCTGGACATCGCCATGCCAAAGATTGAGGTCGTCACTGCTGCCGAAAATTATGGGCGGTTCAAAATCGAGCCGCTCGATCCCGGATATGGGCACACTCTGGGAAATGCGTTGCGCCGCGTTCTCCTGTCGTCTATCCCTGGGGCAGCGATCACGAAAATCAAAATTGATGGGGTGTTTCACGAGTTCTCGACTATTTCGGGGATCAAAGAAGATGTCACTGAAATTGTCTTGAATATCAAAGGCGTTCGTCTGCGTTCCTACGCCGAGCGTCCTGTAAAAATCTCGCTGTCGAAGCGCGGGTCGGGCGTCGTGCGCGCTGCGGATATCGACGCTCCCAGCAATGTCGAGATCGTCAACCCCAACCACTATATCTGCACCATCGATCGCGACGACACGTTGCTGGAGATGGAGATGACGGTCGAACGCGGGCGTGGCTATCTGCCCGCCGATCAACGCGATGCGCTGCCGATCGGCGAGATCCCGGTCGATGCCATTTTTACGCCGGTGCCGAAGGTCAACTATGTGGTCGAGAATATTCGCGTCGGGCAGGCGACCGACTTCGACAGTCTGCTGATCGAAATTTGGACCGATGGCACGATTAAGCCGGGTGACGCTCTCAGCCACGCCGCACAGGTGCTCGTGCAGTATTCGCAAACCATCGCAGATTTCAACCGCCTCTCGACCGAGGCGGAACCGATGGCGGCGCCAAATGGGCTTGCCATTCCGGCAGATATTTACGATACGCCGATTGAAGAGCTTGATCTCTCGACGCGCACGTACAACTGCCTCAAGCGCGCCGATATTACCAAGGTCGGTCAGGTGCTCGAGATGGACGAGGAAGCGCTGCTTTCGGTGCGCAATCTGGGGCAGAAATCGATGGAAGAGATTCGCGATAAGCTGATCGAACGCGGGTATATTCCACGGGTTGGTCAGACCACGCCCATCTCTCCTGCAGAAGTCGAGAGTTGATGAGGAAGTACGATGCGACACCGTAAAAAAGGTTTTCTGCTCGGCAGAGAAAAAGAACAGCGCGAAGCGTTGCTCCGCGGGCTGATGATCGCATTGATCGAGCATCGCCGTATTACGACGACGCTGGCAAAAGCCAAAGCAGTGCAACCAGAAATCGAGAAATTGATTTCACTGGCGCGCCAGGATACGCCGCATAATCGGCGGATGGCGCTCTCGCGCCTGGCAAGCAAGCCAGCGATGCGACAACTCTTTAGCTTCGCGCCAACCGAATACGCCGATCGCACCAGTGGATTTACCCGTATTACCAAACTGGGGCAACGCCAGGGCGATGGCGCGACGATGGTGCAGATTGAACTGCTCTGATGCGAAATATTGCGCTGCGTGTCGAGTACGATGGCGCCGATTTCGTCGGCTCTCAGTGGCAAACCAATGGCCGGTCGGTGCAGGGCGCGCTCGAAGCGGCGTGGCAGCAATTGACCGGTGAGCGTCGCCGAATGACCCTCGCCGGACGCACCGACGCGGGAGTGCATGCGCGCGGTCAGGTGGCTAACGTCAGTACCGATACCCGTCACACGCTGGCGACTATTGTGCGGGGGTTGAATGGCGTTCTGCCCGAGGATATCGGCATCCTCGCAGCCTGGGAAGTTCCTGCGGAGTTCCACGCGCGCTACTCGGCAGTGCGCCGCGAGTATCGCTACGTGATCGACAATGGCCGCACGCCGTCACCGTTGCTGCGACGCCACGCGGCCTATGTGCCGCGCCGCCTCGACGTGGCGGCTATGGACGCGGCGGTCCAACAGGTGATCGGGACACACGATTTCGCGCCATTGAGCGATGGACCGCAGGAAGGATCAACGGTTCGTATCTGTTACGATGCACGCTGCACACGCACTGATGTGTGGGGGCAGCCACTGGTGCTGATCGATATCGCTGCGAATGCGTTCCTCCGGCATATGGTGCGCAACCTGGTCGGGACGCTGATCCAGGTCGGCGAAGGACGGATCGATGCCGCCGGATTCGCGGCGGTGCTGGCAGGCGCCAACCGCCGTGCCAGGGTGCTGGCGCCAGCGCATGGCCTCTACCTTATGGCTGTGCGCTATCCAGGAGATGACAACGATAACGATGCGGTGAGTGAATTTGCCACATCGGTTGGAGTGATCGAGACAAGGATGCAACTATGAAAACCTACGCGCAAAAGGCGTCGGAGGTGCAGCGCGACTGGTACGTGATCGATGCGACCAATCAGACTCTTGGCCGGCTCGCGACACAGATCGCAACCCTGCTGCGCGGCAAGCACAAGCCGACGTTCAGCCCGTATATCGACGGCGGTGACTTCGTGATCGTCGTCAATGCCGAGCGTATCCGCCTGACCGGCAAAAAGCCGGAGCAGAAAATGTATTATCGCCATTCGAACTACCCTGGCGGTTTCAAGGCGGTGTCGTTCAAGCAGTTGATCGCACGCCATCCCCAGCGCGTGTTGCGCTTCGCTGTCAAGGGCATGCTGCCGAAAACCCGCCTGGGGCGACAGCAACTGACCAAACTCAAGATCTATGCCGGACCAAAGCATCCGCATGCGGCGCAGCAACCCAAAGTCTATGAACCGCAACTGCGCGGCTAGCAGTGGACTGGAGCGAATCCATGATCGAAAAGCGCTACTTTCAGGGAACAGGCCGACGTAAGACTGCCGTGGCGCGAGTGCGGTTGTTTCCTGGCAGCGGTGATATCATCGTCAACAGTAAATCGATCCGTGAGTACTTTGGCGCGCGCGAGTTGTACGCGCGCGATATTGCCAGACCGCTTGAGCTGACCGGAACGGCTGGCGCGTATAACGTTCTGGTCAAGGTGCGCGGCGGCGGCGTCAGCGGCCAGGCGCAGGCAGTGCGCCACGGCATTACCCGTGCCCTGCTCGATGCCAATCCCGACTTTCGTCCGGTACTGAAACAGGCCGGGTTGATCACACGCGACCCGCGCATGAAAGAACGGAAGAAAGCCGGTCTCAAACGCGCTCGCAAACGGCCACAGTACACGAAGCGCTGATGTCATTATGCTTCACACCAGGGCACGCAGGCGCAAAGATGAAAAGGAAGCCTTTGCGCCTCTGCGCCCTGTTGTGCCTGCCGCACGCCGCACACCAAAGCACGACGATGAAAAGGAGGCGCTTTGGTGTGCGCACCTGTTCGGGTGTCAGAGAGCGACAGTGCAACAGTTCTGAAAGGCGATTGGCTGTGTGCTGGTTTCAGCGACGCACCCGAATATGGCGGCGCAACGAGTCGACCGTTCCAGGAGCGCCAAACAACAAAGGCTCTCGTAGCGCCCGGCCATCGATCAGTGTGGCAGGATCGAATGGCGTACCCGCTAACGTCACGCCAACTCCGCCAGCCGCTTTCAGGATCGCAATTCCACCCGCCAGATCCCAGATGGTTGCGTAGGTGAGCACTGCACCCAGCGCCGAACCGCGCGCCACATAACAGATCGCAGCAGCAGCCGAACCCAGGCTGCGCGTTTTGCCGATAAAATCGATTTCGAGGCGCCGGTGTGCATCGGAAGGGATTGCCAGCCAGTCTTCACTCTCCCATGCGTGCTCCGGCTTGGTATCGACGCAGATCGGTTGATGCCCTAAGAATGCACGATCGTCGATAGCCCAGTAGCAGTCGTCCGTCAGCGGCATGTAAAATAGTCCCGCATACGGAACGCCGTGATGCAGCAACCCGATGGAAATGCCCCACACCGGCAGCCCGGCCACGAACGACGCCGTCCCGTCGATTGGATCCAGCGCCCAGACATACTCCTTCGTTATGTCAAATCGCGTCTGCTCCTCGCCAATGATGCCGTGGTCCGGATAGCGCGCAGCAATCCGCTCGACCAGGATTCGCTCGATCGCAACATCCGCCTCGGTGACCGGACTGTTGTCTGCTTTGCGCTGCGCTCTGGCGCGGTTGAACAGGCGCAGCGCGATGTCGCCGCTCTCGCGCGCCCAGGCGCACAATTCCTCGATATCGATGTCGGTCACGCCCTGTCCTTGTTGTTGTAGTGTACACGAGGCATAATACCATGGAAGGCATTCATCCGGTTCATCTGCCGCTGCCGTTCCCATTGCGGATCGTGAATACCTATCTGGTGCGCGATGCAGAAGGATGGACAGTTATTGACACTGGTCTCAACTATCCGCCCGGGCAGGCTGCATGGCATGACGCATTTGCCCGCTACGGCGTCGATCCGCATACGATCAAGCGCATCGTTCTGACCCATGCGCATCCCGATCACTACGGTATGGCAGGATGGCTCCAGAGTCTCTCAGGAGCGCCGGTGGCGCTGTCGGCAGGCGAAGCGACGTTTGCCCGCGCGCAGTGGCACACCGACTCGCGCGCCCACGAAACAAGTGCAACGTTCTTCGGTATGCACGGCCTGCCGCCCGACCTGATGACTACCGTGACCGAGGATATTGCACACCTGCGCACGATGACTCACCCGGTGCCATCGACCGTCACGCATCTTCCAGAAGGCGAACCATTGATGATCGGCGGGCGGGTGTTCGTGCCGATCGCAACACCAGGGCACAGCGATGACCATCTCGTGTTTTACTGCGCCGAAGAGCGCCTGCTGATCTGCGGCGATGCGGTGTTGACCAAAATCACGCCGAACGTCGGTTTGTGGGGATGGAACCGGGGGAATCCGCTCGCGCAGTTCCTGGCGTCGCTCGACCGCCTGGCGGAACTTGATGTGGCGCTGGCGCTTCCGGGGCATGGGCCACCGATTACGCGCTTCCACGAGCGCCTGGAAGAATTGCGCCTCCATCACGCGGAACGGCTGGAGGCGATGGAACACGCCGTTGGACCGGGGGCGACCGCCTATGAGGTATGCACTGTCGTCTTTCCGCTTCAGGAACTGACATCGCATCAGATGCGATTCGCCATGGCGGAAACGCTGGCGCACCTGGAGTATCTGGCAGCGCAGGGACGAGTCGAACAGATCGAACACGCCGATGGCGGGCGCTCGTGGCGACGATGCGGTTCGTGAGATGTTGCACGTTGGTGATCATTGTGAACAGGAGCGACATCAAGACACACAAATGAGCAACCTGCGCAGCGTGGTACGTAAAACGTTTGCGCCTGCGGGCCTTTGTGTGAGACTCATCGCAGAGGAGCGGAACCCTATGCTGCGAGCGATACTTTTCGATCTGGACGACACCCTGTACGATCTCAAGGCGCATTGGAAGACGTGCCTGCGCATTGCACTGGCAGACGTATCTCGCATAACGTCCTGCGACCTGGAAACGCTGGTGCAGCGTGCGCTCACGACGAAGATCTGGATTAACCAGTTGCCCGACTTTCTGCGTACCCAGGGGATTACCGATCAGGGACTCATCGCGGACGCTTTCACACGCTATCGCGACATCTGGTTCGATACGCTCACCCTTGACCCAGAAGCGCCTCGATTACTGACTGCCCTCGGCGCACGCTACCGTCTCGGGCTTATCACCAATGGACCATCATGGTCACAGCGCCCCAAGATCGAGCGGTTCGACCTTGCAGCGTATATGCATTCCATCATCGTCTCCGAGGAGGTCGGGGTCGCCAAACCAGACCCGCAGATCTTTCACATCGCATTGAACACTCTGGCAGTGGCGCCTGGCGAGGCGTTGTTCGTCGGCGATTCGCCCGAGAATGACCTGTGGGGTGCGGCACAGGCAGGTATGCCGGCTATCTGGATCAACCGCCACGGAGCGACGCTCCCGGCTGACGCGCCCCAACCTATCGCGGTGATTGACGGATTGCGCGACCTTCTGGCGATCATTCACGCCTATGATTCGCATTGACGATCCGGGCGATTGTGTGATAATATATCCGGCGTTCGACTGATATGCGCCTGATGCCCCTGCCGGCAGCGGCGCTTCCTTATTATCCTGGCAGAACATCGTTCAGGAGCGTTATTGTGGGGAGCAAAATCAAAGTTGTATTGACGCAGGATGTCGCTAATCTTGGCACTGCTGGCGAAGTCCGCGAGGTATCTGGCGGGTATGGCCGCAACTATCTCATCCCGCGCGGTCTGGCGGTTCTGGCAACCCGCGGTCAGATCAAACAGGCGGAGGAACGTCTGGCAGCGCAGCGTCGGCGCGAAGAAGCGGCGCGCCGCGACGCGCAGGCGATTGCTGCCCGTCTTCATGGGCAGACGTTGCGCTTCACTGCGCGCGTCGGCGAACTCGACCGGCTGTACGGTTCGATCACCAGCAACGACATTGCGCAGAAGATCAGCGACCTGCTCGGCGAAGCGTTCGATCGCCGCAAGGTGCAACTGGAAGAACCGATCAAGCGGATTGGCATCTATCCGGTCACGATTCGCCTGATGGCCGGCGTCGAACCGGTGGTCAACGTGGTCGTCGAGGGTGAAGAAGGGGCGATTCAACTCCCTCCCGATCCGGAAGCCGTCTGACCTTCTGCGACATTCGATAGCATTTTCCGTATGGATAATGTGCCACGGCATTGCGCCCTGGCACATTTCGCTTCTCAAGGCGCATGTGGACAGGCATGGGATAATCTGTCGAGAACCGGAGCATAACCTGTGCCCAACCCTCGTGTGAATGGCACAACGCAGGCAAGGGGTGCACACGCTCCGAGACAGCGTTCGATAGCGGGAACACGATGACTGCACTGCCCGATCTGCCACACAGCATTGACGCCGAGAAAGCCACCCTCGGTTCGATCCTGCTCAACCGGGATGCGATTATCGCCATTGCACCCTGGTTGCAGGCAGATTACTTTTACCTGCAACGGCACGCACAGATCTACGAGGCGATGCTGGCGTGCTACAATGCCCGCATTCCCCCTGATACTCGCACCGTTGCCGAGGAACTGCGCCGGCGCAATCAGATCGAAGCAGTCGGCGGCGTGCTCTATCTGTCCGAACTGGTCGATAGCGTTCCAACTTCGTACCATGTCGAATATTACGCCCGAATTGTCGAACGCACCGCGCTGCTCCGCCGCCTGATCACTGCTGGCGGCAAGATCGCTGCGCTGGGATACGAGGAGCAACGGGACATCGAGGAAACGCTCGACCTCGCCGAACAGACGCTCTTCGAGGTCTCGCAGCGACGTACCAACCAGGATTTCGTCCATATCGGCCAGGTGATCGATGCGTACTACGAGCAGATCAACTATCTTCAGGAGCATCGCGGCGAGGTCGTCGGGCTGCCAACCGGATTCCGTGACCTCGATCTCATTACAGGCGGGTTACAGCGCAGCGACCTGATTATTCTTGCAGCACGCCCGGGCGTCGGCAAAACCAGCCTGGTCATGAGCATCGCCCATAATGTCGCCATGCAATACCAGGGCACGGTTGGCATGTTTAGCCTAGAAATGAGCCGCGAGCAACTGGTGCAGCGTCTGCTCTCGATGGAAACGATGATCGACACGCACCGCCTGCGCCTGGGGCAACTCCGTGAGGAAGAGATGGAGCGCGTCATTAGCGCGATGGGGCGCCTGGCTGCCGCGCCTATCTACATCGAAGACTCGGCAGGGCTGAGTATTATGGACGTGCGCAGCCGGGCACGTCGCCTTCAGGCGCGCGCAGGGGTAGACCTGATCATCATCGACTACCTGCAATTAATGCAGGGGCGCCGCACCGACAATCGCGTGCAGGAGGTGAGCGAGATTTCGCGCGGTTTGAAGGCGCTGGCACGTGAGCTCAACGTGCCGGTCATCGCTCTGTCGCAACTTTCGCGCGCCGTCGAAGGGCGCACGAACCACGTTCCTATGCTGAGCGACCTGCGTGAGTCGGGGTCTATCGAGCAGGACGCCGACATTGTGATGTTCATCTATCGCGAGGATTTGTACGACGCGAATACCGACAAAAAGGGAATCGCCGAGATACACATCGCCAAACATCGCAACGGTCCGGTCGGCGTGGTGCCCATGCGCTTCGAGCCAGCGACGACGCGGTTTATGGACCTGACCTATCGCACGCCCGAAGGGTATTAGGGGTCAACATGATACCTGCACGTGGTTGGGATCAGCGACCCCACTGGTCGCCCAAATAGAGGTTCGGAGGCGGTCTCCAAAATGAAACATCGGCGGCGGAATGACGGTAACCAGCGCTAATGCATAGCGCCCCGCCGAACCAGGGATCTTGCGTGCAGACGAGACGCCTGCGCACCCGGGAGAAGCGCGCATCATTGTCGGTCGTGTATAATGACATAGAACATGCATGTTCTATCCTGGTCGGACGCACCCGCGCTGACCCGGAAGCGGAGCGGCGGATGGCTTTCACCGGCTTCACAACCGACGCACTGGTAGGACTGCCGGGTGAGTTTTTCACCGAGGTGCTGCCGCAGATCACGCTGCCCAGCGAACTCAAAGTAACGCTGCACGTCTTCTACCGGCTGAGCCGGCAGCGTGGGCCTGCGCCACGGCGGATCAGTTGGGACGAACTGGCGACGGATCGGGCGCTGCGACGCGGATTGCGCGCCATCACACGGCTGCGTCCACCCGAAGAATTGCTTGCCGAAGGACTCGACGCCGCCGTGCGTCGCACGACACTCCTCCACGTGGCACTCCCCGACGGCGCGCGCAACATCAACTGGTACGTCGTGAACACCGCTGCAAACCGTGTGTGGGTCGAGCAGGTTGGGCAGGCAAGCGCAGCCCTTGCACCCAACCCGCCGCTCCCCGACGAGCGCCCGTCGCTGATCACGCTGTACGAACAGAATATCGGGCTGGTGACCCCGATGCTGCTCGACGATTTGCGGGAAGCCGAGGAGCGTTACCCGACGCACTGGATCGAAGATGCCATGCGAGAAGCGGTGCGCGCCAACGCCCGCTCCTGGCGCTACGTCAAGAAGATACTCGAGAGGTGGGCCACCCATGGACGAAACGATGCGCAGGATCGAACCGACCGACCTATCGATGTCGAGAAATACATCAGTGGCGCCTATGGCGACCTCTTTCGCCGCGGCAGCGATGTCTCCGACCTCCAGTAGCACTGTCTGTCCCCACTGCGGCGGCTCGGGGTTCTACAAGAAGGCGGTGCCTTTCGGGCATCCCGACTTTGCCAAACTCTTTCCGTGCGTTTGTAAAATGGCGGAGCAGGAGCAGCGCGAAGCGGCACGCCTGCTGGAAATCAGCAATCTGGCAGCGTTCCTCGATAAGACCTTCGAGACCTTCAACCCGAACGTCCCTGGCGTTCGCCGCGCTTATTTGCGCGCGCTCGAATATGCTCGCCAGCCGCGTGGCTGGCTGATTCTGTTCGGCAACTATGGGTGTGGCAAGACCCACCTGGCGGCTGCCATCGCCAATCAGTTGATCCGGAACCACTACCGCGTGCTCTTTGCCGTCGTGCCCGACCTGCTTGACCACCTGCGCTCGACGTTCGGCCCATCGAGCGAGATCGAGTATGATCAGCGCTTCGAAGATATTCGCGAGGCGGATGTCCTCATCCTCGACGATCTCGGCACCGAAAATACAACCAGTTGGGCGCGCGAAAAACTGTTTCAGATCATCAATCATCGATACAACTTTGCATTGCCGACAGTCATTACCAGCAATCGCAAACCTGAAGAGATCGACCCGCGTATTTTTTCGCGCATGTCCGACCGCGCACTCTGCGAAGAACATATCATCATCGACGCCGCCGACTACCGCAGGCTGCCGATTGGGCAACGCTACCCGATTGCCAGTGCGCAACGCCGCCTGAAATAGTTCCGCTCTCGTTTGACCGTGCCGGACCCAGGCGTGCGTGCTCAGGCGGTAGCCCGCTGCGCCACTCGACGCCAGCGCGGGCGCCGCCGGTCGAAATTGGCGACGCAACGTGGGGCGGCAGATCGCAAACGGCGGTTCCGGTCAATGCACGACTGCACCCGACCCTGCCGGGCTATTCCCTGATCACGCCGTTTTGTGCTATCATACCTTGCGATGATTCATGCGCGATTCGTCGCGCATCTGTAACACCATCAATCCCATTCGGGAGCATCTACGCCAGTGTGCCGTATCAGGGGTCTTCCATGCCAGGCAACCGTGCATTGTTCGACCGTGCTATGGAGCAAAGCCGCGAAGCAGCGCGGCTCATGAACTGGGACGAGGCGCTGAAGCAGGCAGCCCGCGCACTTCAAGAATTCCCGCAGGACCTGGATGCGCGCTCGGCGGTCGCTGTTGCATTCTTCAACACCGCAAAGTATGCACAGGCGCTTCAGATTTTCGAGGAATTGCGCCGCATCGATTCGGGCAATCCGTTCTACCTGGAATATCTGGCGCGCACCCACGAGCGTCTCGGCGATGTGAAGGCGGCAACCGGCGCCTATGTGCAACTGGCCGATCTGCAGATGAACCGCAAACTGGCAGCGCGTGCCATCGATGCTTTGCGCGAGGCGTTACGTCTGCAGCCCGACGCCGACGAGCAGCGGGCGCGTCTGGCGCAGTTGCTTGCCGACCACGGCGCGACTGCAGAGGCGGCAACGCACTATCTCGAACTGGCGCGGCGCTACCAGGCGCGCGGGCGCCTCGAACAGGCGGCGGATCTGGCGGAAACGGCGCTGCGTTGCGAACCAGAGAACCGTGAAGTCAAAGAGTTGATTGCTGCGCTCCACGATGCACTGGCAACCACGGTCCAGTCGGCCATCGAGGCGGCAACCACCGCCGCTGATGCAACCCCCTTGCCCATTATCGGCACCGGCGGCTTGCGTGGCGCACACCTCGCCATCGACCGGATCGTCGCTCAGGCGCACGAACGTCAGGAGGCGGGCGATATCGACGGCGCCATCGAACAGTATGAACGCGCACTCAAACTCGGAACTGACCGCAGCGATGTTTTTTACAGCCTGGGATTGCTCTATCAGGAACGCGGCGACTATCAACGCGCTGTGGAACTGTTGCAGGGCGCTGCTGGCGACCCCGAATACGCTCTTTCAGCCCACTACATGCTTGGTCAATCGTATCAGGCGCTGGGACGACTGCCGGAAGCGGCACAGGAGTACGAACAAACCATCCGTCTCCTGCCGCTCGAGTCGATCGGACGCGCCGAAGTTGACGACATGATCCAGATGTATGAGAGCGCCGCGCAAATCTACATCCAGATCGACGACATTGCACGCGCCGCAACGCTCTACTCGACGCTGGCAAACTTCCTTCAGGGCAAGCGCTGGGGACGCGAGCGCGCCGATGAGTTCCGCCAGAAAGCCAAAGACCTGAACGAGCGCAACATGTTCTCCAAACTCCGTACGCTCGGCACCGGCGCGTTGACATCACCGCCATCCACCCCTGAACCCGAGACCTCCCATGAAAGTCCGATGCCGGAAACGTGGGGAAAGATCCGGCCCATTACCGATTTTCTGCGTTCGCCTGAGCCACAGCCATCCGATGAGCGCTCCGAAGCAATCCCATCAGTCGCCATCGAGCCGGTCGATCCACTGGCGGTCCTCGAAACGCTGCCGCCCCCTGAACACGTTCCCGCTGCGCCGGTGACACCGCTCGACACGACCGGGCTGGATGAAATCTGTGAACGGTATGTACTGGCGAGCGAAAAGTATGTCGAACAGGGGTTGATGCTGGCAGCCAATGACGCCTGTATGGAGGTCATCAGGCTGAATCCGGAGTATCTGCCGATCCATCTGCGATTGGGAGAGATTTACGAGCGCGATGGGCGCAAAGACGAAGCGCTGATCAAGTATCAACTGTTGATCGACACGTATGTGGCGCGTGGTGAACCCCGGCGCGCTATCGACGTCTACTACCGGCTGATCGATCTGTCGCCCGATACGATCATGGCGCGTTCGCGGCTGGCTGAGTTGCTGCGCGCCGAAGGACGCAACGAAGAGGCGGCGCAACAACTTGCCGTTGTTGCCGGCGCGTATTTTCGGATGGGGCAGACAACCAAAGCGCTCGAGGAGTATCGGCGCGCCCTGCAATGGTCGGCGTCCAACGCAGAACTCCACGCGCAGTATGGGCAGGCGTTGCTGAAATTCGACCGCGCCGAGGCGGCGCTTGTCGCTTTCCGACGCGCCCTCGAACTCGACCAGCAGAATCCGGTCAATATTGCACGCATCAACATGGCGCTGGCGATTATGGGGGAGCAACCTGTCGCCATCTGGCAATCACTGGCGACGCTGCTCGACCAGATCAAACAGTATCCACAACGCCTGAATGAAGTGCAATCCGAGTACCGCGCCGCGTTGCTGGTCGCCGATCTCCCGATATTGCACTACATCATGGGGATTGTTCAACAGCACGCCGGGCAACATCCATCGGCGCTGTTGGAGTTCGAGCAGGCGATCGAACTGCTGAATGCCGAGGGCGATCCCATTCTGACGCCGCATCTTGTCTATCAGGCGCTGGCGGATAGCCACATTGCGCTGGGTCAGGCGAACGAGGCATTGAGCCAGCTGCAGCGCGCGCTGGACCTTCCGCCCGCATCGCTACCGCCGGATAGCGCCCGGTATCCGTTCTCGACCCCCCTCTCCCAGGGCGAAATCGTGCGCCGCATGGCGGAAGCCTTCGCGGTCGTCGGCGATCTCGCCGGTGCCGAGCGCGCACTTCAAGAAGCCAAACAGTTCCTGCCCTACGACCGCGCGATCTACACCAAACTGTCTGATATCTATTTTCGGCAGGGCCGCCTGAATGAAGCGCTGGCGCAACTCGACGAATTGGCGACCCACTATGAACAACGCCAGATGCTGGATCGCGCGATCGAGGCGCTCGAAAATGCGCTGCGCCTGGCGCCCAATAATATCCCGATCAGCCATCGCCTGGCAAAAATGTATATCCGGCGCGGCTACCTCGATAAAGGCATCGAAGCGCTGACGCGCGTCGCTGAACTTCAGCGGAAGGAAGGGCAGATCAAAGACGCAATTGCGAACCTTCAGCAGGCGGCTGAGGTGCACTGGACGCTTGGCAGGCAGGAGGAGGCGCGCGCACTCTATGACAAAATCGTGCACATTGCGCCCAATGATATCGAAGCGCGCCAGTGGCTGTCATTCATGTACACCCTGGCGGGGATGGCACGCGAAGCCATCGCCCAAAAGAAGCAGATCATTCGCATCTTGCTCCAGCGCCGCGATCTGGACAATGCCATCGCTGAGATGCATCAGATCTATGGCTTGGATCAGAATGATACCGATAATCTGTTCCAGCTTGGCGACGCCCTTATGCGACGGCAGGAGTACGAACAGGCGATCCGCATCTATACCCGACTGGCGAAAGTTCCAGGCGTTGAGATTGAGCGCGTCGAAGCGTTGCAGGCGGCAGCAAAACGGATGCTCGAGCAACAACGGGCAGGGGGTCGGTGACAGACGGTGCACAGCGACGGTGATGAGATTGTCGCAGGCGTATGCTGCTGCCCCTGCGACCGCTGCTATCATCGTCGTGTCATCCTAAAACGCCGGGATAGCGGTAAAATATGCGTGAACGCAGACGAGCCCCGGCATTGCTGTGCATCGATGGAACGATATGCCCGATATTCGTAGCATCCTGGAATGGATCAATCGCCTCGCCGACCGCCTCAATCCCTTCGTTGATCCACGCGCGCTGCTCGATATTGCGATCGTTGCGCTGATTTTCTACTGGTTGCTCGGCGCCATTCGAGGCACGCGCGCCGTCCCGTTGTTACGCGGTTTTGGCATCATGCTGGTGATCTCGATCGCCCTCAGTTCGGTGCTGCCGCTGGAAACGCTTCGCTGGCTGCTCGAAAATGCCATTCAACCGGCGCTGATCGTGGCCATTCCGGTTCTGTTTCAACCAGAACTGCGTCGCGCGCTGGAAAGCCTGGGGCGAACCAATGACCTGCTGGGGCGTCCGTTCTCGCGCGCCAATCGCTCAGAATTGATCGACACTGTGAACGGCGTCTCCCGCGCTGCACAACAGTTGTCGCAGCAGGGCATCGGTGCGTTGATGGTCATCGAGCGTGAGACGGGGTTGCAAGAGTACGCCGATCGCGGGGTCATCCTCGATGCGCGCCTGGCAGTGCCGCTCCTGTTGAATATTTTCTATCCAAATGCGCCGCTACACGATATGGCGGTCATTGTACGCGGCAATCGAATCCTGGCTGCTAACGTCGTGCTTCCGCTCAGCGAAGACATCGTCGGGCCACGACGCCTCGGTACGCGCCATCGTGCTGCGAAAGGAATCTCTGAGCAATCCGATGCCATCGCAGTGGTGGTTTCCGAAGAGACGGGCGCGATTTCGCTGGTGCACGATGGGCGTATGGTGAGTTACCTCAATGAGGCGCGTCTGCGCAGCATGCTGGCGGGTTTGCTCAAGGTGCAACTCGATGAAGAGCCCAAGAGCTGAACAGCCTGAAAGGTCGTCGTCGTGGATTTCCTGAACACTTCAGCCCTGCGTTTTCTTCTGGCATTGATCCTCGCATTCACCCTGTGGGTGTTCGTATCGTATACCCAGAACCCCGATCGGTCGATTGCGTATGAAAATATCCCGGTGGACATCGAAGGTCTGGCGCCAGGACTGATCATGATCGACAAGGAAGGTCTGCCCCGTGCGCAGCGTCCGGAGATCGATCTGACCGTCCTGGCAGACGATGAAACATTGAATGATGTGCGCATCAGCGATCTGCGTCCTTTCGTCGATCTTACCGGGCGTGGACCGGGTGAGCACAATGTGCCGGTCAATGTCGTCACCACCCGCTCACTGCGCCTGCGCACATCCGTCGAACCCGAATATCTGCTCATCCGGCTGGATCAGGAAATCACACAAACTGTGGCATTGACCGTCGAGACCACCGGGGTCGTGCCATTTGGCTTTGAGGCGCGCGCACCGCAAGCAACCTCTCGCGGGCAACCGCTGACCATCGTGACGGTGCGCGGACCACAGGGAAGAGTAACGCGCGTGACGGCGGTGCGCGCGCGCGTCGATATCGACCGCCTGACGGCAAACTATAATTCTCCGCGAACGCTTGAACCGGTCGATGCCAATGGTCAACCAGTAGCTGGCGTGACGGTTGAGCCAGCCACCGCCGATATCCTGGTGCCGATCATTCCCAGCGTCGGCCTTAAGCGCGTGCCGGTTGTGCCCTCAATTACCGGCTTCCCCGCCAGCGGGTATGTGATTGCCGGGATCGAGGTGTCGCCGCTGCTCGTTACGCTGACCGGCAGTTCAGGACCGCTCGATAACGCCGAGAATGTTCTCACCTTCGATGTGGACGTCACCAACGCGACACAAACCTTCACACGCTCGGTTGCGCTCATTGCGCCACTTGGCACACAACTCCGCTTTGGCGAGCCAGCAGAGGCGATGGTGACGGTACGAATTGCGCCGCTCAACCGTCCATTTCAGGTCACGATACCGGCATCGGTGCAGGTCATCGGCATTGGTGATGGGTTACTGGCATCGCTCAGCCCCAGCATCGTTCCGGTCACCGTGGCAGGCGCCTCTGCACAACTTGAGACGTTATCCACTGCCCAACTGCTTGGTGTCGTCAATGTCCGCGGGTTGGGTCCGGGAACCTATGAACTCGAACCAACCTTCACGCTTCCTGAGGGAGTAACCCTGGCAGCGCCAGCGCCGCGCGTCTTCGTGACGCTGCGCCTGCCGCCAACCGCTACACCCACGCCGACATCAACGCTTGAGAGCGATGCTCAACCAACGGCATCGCCCGGCACGCCAGGACCAACACCAGGAGAAACACCCACACCAACAGCAACACCGTAGAAGAGGGAGGACCGTAACATGTCGCTGACCCTGGAAGATGTCGAACACGTCGCACAACTAGCGCGTTTGCGCCTTTCGCCTGCCGAACTCGAGAAAATGCGCGATCAACTCTCGAATATTCTCGACCATTTTCAGATGTTGCAGCAGATCGACGTCAGCGCTGTGCCACCAACTGCGCAGGTCACCGATCTGACCAACGTGATGCGCGAGGACGAGGTGCGCCCGTCGTTGCCGCGCGAACAGGCGCTGGCAAACGCTCCCGAACAGCAGGATGGAATGTTCCGTGTCCGTGCAATCTTTGAAGAAGTGTGATAAGCGAGGAAATCTGTGTCTCACAACGGCTCAACGTTTCGCTACCTCGGCAAAGGGCATCGCCTGATCGAAGGATTGGAAAAGGTTACTGGCAGCGCAAAGTATGCGGGAGACCTGATGCTCCCTGGTATGCTGCACGCCCGACTGGTGCTGAGTCCATACGCTCATGCCCGAATTGTCTCGATTGATACCAGCGCTGCCCATGCGGCGCCCGGCGTCGTCGCGATCTTGACTGCTGATGATCTGCCAACTCGCAACCGTGCTGTCAATTCGCGCCATAGTGCGGTGCTGGCGAAGGATCGCGTCCTCTGGCGCGGGCAACCGGTGGTGGTGGTGGTCGGTGAAACTGAGATGGCGGCACGTGATGCCGCCGACCTCGTCGTGGTTGAGTACGAGCCGTTGCCGCCAATCGTGGATGTGCGCAAAGCCGCCATGCCCGACGCACCAATCATCTGGCCCGAAGGTCTGCCGAGAGAAGGCGCAGACCTGACCGCAGCCCACGCAGCGGTGGACAAAGGCGAGCAGGAAACGACCGGTGCGCCATCAAACATTCACGACGAGGTGCACTTTGCGCGCGGCGACGTGGAACGCGGCTTCGCTGAAGCCGATGTGGTCATCGAACGGGTTTACCGCACGCCAATGGTCCACCAGGGGTATCTGGAGCCGCATGCGTCGGTGGCGGAGCCTGATCCGTATCGCGGCAGCGTCACCGTCTATACCAGCACGCAGGGTCAGTTCAGCGTGCGCGACGAAGTAGCGCGCCTTTTGTCGCTCCCGAAGCACAAGGTGCGCGTTGTGCCGATGACGATTGGCGGCGGTTTTGGCGCCAAGTATGGCATTATCGATCCACTGGTCGCTGCCGTCGCTGTGACGGTCAAACGCCCCGTGCGCCTGGTGCTGACCCGCACCGAGGATTTTCTTTCGACGACGCCCTCACCGGCAGCGATTGTCGAACTGAAGGTTGGCGCGCGCGCCGACGGCGCGCTGACGGCGATCCAGGCGCGGGTGTTGATGGACAATGGCGTGTTTCCTTTCACGCTGGGAGGGATCGTCAGCATCCTGCTCGGCGGCTATTACAAGTGCCCAAATGTCAAAATCGACTGTTATGAGGTGCTGACCCACAAGCCGCAGGCTGGCGCCTACCGCGCTCCTGGGGCGCCAACTGCCACGTTTGCGATCGAATCAACCATCGACGATATTGCGCGTGCGCTTGGACGCGATCCGCTCGCCTTTCGGCTACAGAACGCTGCTGAAACCGGCGACCCGATGGGCAATAACGACCCCTGGCCCCATATCGGGCTGAAACTGGTGCTCGAGCGACTGCGCGATCATCCCGCCTGGAAGGATCGAGAAGTTGGTCCGAATGAGGGCATCGGCATTGCCGTTGGCGGATGGCCCTGTGGCATGTCGCCTGCTGCTTCGGTCTGTCGTGTGGATACCGACGGCGCCGTGCGCATTCATGTCGGATCGGTCGATATTTCCGGCGTCAATTCGTCACTCGTGCTGGTGGCTGCCGAGATCCTCGACATTCCGCCTGAACAGGTCGAACTCATTCAGGGCGATACGCGCAGCGGTCCCTTTGCCGGTCCTTCCGGCGGCAGCCAGACAACCTACAGCGTAGCGGGAGCGGTTGCGAATGCAGCCCGCGCTGTGCGCGAGAAACTGTTCCACGTGGCGGCAGACCACTTCGAAGCCAGCGCCGCTGACCTGGAACTTCGCAACGGGATGGTGAGCGTTAAAGGCTTCCCCGACAAAGCGATCTCGATTGGTGAGCTGGCAGCCATCGCCGAAAGCAGGGCAGGCGGACCGGGACCGATCGTCGCGGAAGGCGGCGCCGCTATTTCTGAGAATGCGCCTGGTTTCGTCGCGCATCTGGCGAAGGTGCATGTCGATCCCGAAACTGGGCAGGTGACACTCAAGCAGTACGTTGCCCTCCAGGATGTCGGGTTTGCCCTCAACCCGACGATGGTTGCCGGTCAGATCCACGGCGGTTCGGTGCAGGGCATTGGTTGGGGATTGTACGAGACAATGGTGTACGACGAATATGGTCAGTTGCTGACTGCCAGTTTTATGGACTACAACCTGCCAGCGTTCGACCAGGTTCCCGACATTGAAGCAGTGCTGGTCGAGAATCCCTCGCCGCACGGTCCCTTCGGCGCACGCGGCGTCGGCGAGCCGCCAATCACGGCGGGCGCTGCGGCGATTGCCAATGCGATCCGCGACGCCACTGGCGTGCGTGTGACCGAGATCCCGATCCGCGCAGAAATGCTATGGCGGGCGATGCACGGCGGACAGGGGCGACAGTGATGGAGTGACAGCACGGTCAGGGCAGGTCTGAGATCCGCCGTGACCGTGCCCACCCCAGCATCACCGGGTGCTTCATCCCATCACATTGACTTTCTCTGGCGCAATCTTGAACCGAACCCGCTGCTCGTCTGGCGAGTTCGGCGTAAATCGTTCCGCACCAGTATAACGGCGCGCCAGGTAGTCGATATGGGCGCGCCCCTGCTCTTCATTAACCTCGACAACCGGGCCGCGTATCTGAATATAACGGTAGATGTCACCCGGATCGACGACCACCAGCGCGACATACGGTTTCGTCCGAATGGCGCGATCCTTAAGTCTACCCACGGCAGTGTTCAGGTAAATATAGCCGTCTTCAAAATGAAACCAGACCGGCGTCGCCTGCGGTGTACCATCGGGCAGGGTCGTCGCCAGGATCATGATCAGCGGTCGTTCGAGGAGATCGCGATGTGACTCCGGGATCTCGGCGACATGTGTGGCACGATGAACCATGTGACGCTCCGTTACGCCTTGAGACGCAGAATGACCTGCTCGCTGAACGCTTTGATGAACTGCTCCTGATTGCGCCCAACGTTGTGCACGTGAATCTCGTCGAACCCTAGATCGATGAACTGCTGAATGTATGCGCGATGTTCCTCGAGATCGGGAGAGATCAGCATCCGATTCTTGAAGTTTTCCGGACGCACCAGTTTCGCAATCTCGGCGAAATCTTCTGGACTGCGAATATCCTGCTTTGGAAAGGGCATGCCGCCGTTGGGCCATTCGGTCAGTGCATTCTGCATGGCTTCTTCATAGGTTTCCGCCCACGACATGTGCAACTGCAGCAGTTTTGGCATCCGCGCAGGATCTTTGCCCGCCTTCCGCGCTCCTTCTTCGAACTTCCCCAGCAGCATACGCAGTTTGTCGGGGCTGGCGCCTGGCGTAATAATTCCATCGCACTCTCTCCCTGCCCATTCTGCGGTCACCGGTCCAGCCGTTGCGATGTAGATCGGCGGCGGGTTCGGCGGCAATGTCCACAGACGGACCCGCTCCATTTTGAAGTATTTCCCGTCGTCGTGGCGGGCGATTTTGCCGGTGAACAGTTTTTTGATAATGCTCACCGCTTCCTGCAGCATCTGAAGGCGGATGTGCGGTTCGGGCCAGACGCCGCCGACAACACGTTCATTCAGCGCTTCACCGCTGCCCAATCCCAGCCAGAAACGACCGGGAGTCATCGCCGCCTGGGTTGCAGCCGCCTGCGCCACAACTGCCGGGTGGTACCGGAATGATGGGCAGGTCACACCTGGACCAAAGGTCAATGTGCGGGTTGTCGCTCCAAGCGCTGCCATCCAACTCCAGACAAAGGCGCTGTGACCCTGTTGCGGCACCCACGGCTGAAAATGATCCGCCGCCACGACCCCGCCAAATCCGTGCTGCTCGGCGATCTGGCAGTATGCCAGCAGATCGTTCGGGTGAAACTGTTCCAGAGCTGCGGCATATCCGATCAGCGCCATATGTATGCTCCTTTATGCTCAAGAAACTGCCGCGCCAGACGTTGCGCCGCTGTATTTCCGGGTTGCTGCGCCAGCCAGATCAGATCGTCGATCTCGTCAATGTCTCGCTCGAGATGCGGCAGGCGCACAACGTGCACCGGCAACCTGCGACGCCGGGCTTCTCCACAATGACGGGCAAAACTGTCGCGACCAAACAGAAACGTCCATCCTCGGGCGGCGGGCGCCAGCAGCAGGTTCGTTCCGCCATCGTGGGCTGGCGTGAGCGCCACGCCAGATGTTGCCGATAGGGTTGCCACGTCTTCTGCGCGCAGCAGCGGAATATCCGAAGGCGCCACCAGGATGGCGGCAGAGCCAGGCACATCCGCAGCCGCCTGACAAAGCGCGGCATTGAGATCCGACGTCTGATCCACGACAATCGCTGCGCCGTGAGCGGTTGCGATCTGATACGCTGCCGCATCCCGGCTGATAACTGTCATCCGGCGGATCGGCGACTGTGACAGCGCTGCCAGCACATCGCCGAGCATCGCCAGCGACAACTCCCGCCGTTCGTGTGCGTCGAGCGCGTGCGCAAGGCGTTGCTTCGCCTGACGCAACTCTTTCACCGGAACAATCGCGTAGATCTCCATACTGCCTAGTACGAGCGATGACGTTTGGCGGTTCTTGCAGCATCGAGCGTTGCTTCAGCCAGGCGCCGTTTCTCGGCAGGACCGCGCATTAAGGTGTCGGTCACCGCCACATCGATGCCAGATGCGCGAATGTCACTCGACAGGTCGGCATCCGCCCGGTCAATCACGAGCACATCGATCAAGCCCTGGTAGCAGGCGGCCACACCGCGCACCGAAACTTCCAACCCGACGGCGCGCATCAGCGGCGCAGCCGGACCCTTGACCGGCGCGCCAGCAATGATCGGGCTGACTGCCACAACCGGCGCTGACGATGCCACGATCGCGTCACGCACGCCAGGCACTGCCAGAATTGTGCCAATACTGACGACCGGATTGCTCGGCGCAATCACGATCACCTCAGCGGTATGCAGCGCTTCAAGCACTCCTGGCGCCGGACGCGCCTGTTCGATGCCGACGAAGCGAACCCCAAGCGCTTCATCACGAGCGCGCCGCTGCACCAGATACTGCTGAAAATGCAGCCACCCCACCGGTGTGGAAATCTCAGTCGCTACCGGCTCGTCGCTCATCGGCAGCAACCGGATACCAACGTGCAGCGCGCGCCGAAACGAATCCGTCACCTGCGAAAGAGTCCATCCGGCGCGCAACAACTCGGTGCGGCGAATATGCACGGCCAGGTCCCGATCGCCAAGTTTGAACCATGGATCGGCGCCAAGCGTCGCAAGCATCGACAGGGCATGCGTGGTATCGTCACGGATGCCCCAACCCTGTGATGGATCGACAATGCCAGCCAGCGTGTACATCACAATATCGATGTCGGGGGATACGTGCAACCCGTGAAAGACCATATCATCGCCAGTGTTGACGATGGCTGCAATAGTTTCAGGTGGTGCGACCTGCACCAACCCTTCGAGAAAGCGAGCAGCGCCGACGCCACCCGCCAGGACGACAATCATTCGCGGTCTCCACGTGGATCAATCAAAACGAACGATCAAAGCGTCGAGCGGCAATCGCTCCCGTCGAACCGGTTCAACAGCGGCATAGCCAACAGTGATCAGAGCATGGGGTGTCAGCGCCGGATCAAGATCGAGCGCTGCCGTGACAACTTCCGGGCAAAACAACGGCGCGCACATCCACCCGCAGTCCAGACCGAGCGCATAGGCAGTCAGCAACATGTTTTGAATCGCGCACCCGAGGCTTTGTACTGCCATGGTTGTTTCAGCGGCATTGCGTGCATCATCAGGGTAAATGTCAAGATCGACGGTATACAGACATGGCAGAATGACGACGGGAGCGCCGGTAATTCGCTCATACGACTTGCGCGCGCGCAGTTCGATAGTCGCAGTGTTCTGACCGTCGAGCGCAAGCTGGCGTCGCCATTCATCGCCCATCGCTTCAGCAAGCGTGCGTTTGACTTCTGCGCGGGTCAACACCACAAACCGCCATGGCTGCCGACCATGTGGCGAGGGCGCCCACCGCGCTGCTTCCAGTATCGCCAGGATATGCTCGCGCGCGACGGGGCGCTCCGACAAACGCCGCACCGAACGCCGGCCCCGGATGATTTCCGCCAGCGAGAGCGACAGACGATTCGTTTCAGCGGTCATCATCAACTCCAGCGCTCCTGCGGTCTTCCAGCGTCCATCAACGGAACAGATCGCGTTCTGGCGCCCGGATCAAGACACGCGCGCCATCATCGGAGGGCACAATCGGATACCCGCGCACCACCGCAACGGGAACCCGGTCCACTTTTCCCATGACCAGTTCTGCAGCGGAGGCCAGTTCATCAGCAACGGCGATCATACTGGCGTGCATGGTATAGCCGTATGCGTCTTGGTGTCCAGCGTAGTCAATCAGCGGCGCGAGACCTGCAGCGCCGATTGCGACATTCACCTGTCCTTCACGCCACGGACGACCAAAGGTATCCGAAATAAGCACCGCCACATCAGCGTGGCAACGTTCACGCAGCGCCAGGCGCAGACGCATTGCGGAGCCGTCAGGGTCAAGGGGCAGCAGGGTTACGAAGCGCCCACCCGCCACGTTCGACTCATCGACGCCAGCGTTGGCACAGATGAACCCATGATGGGTCTCGGTAATCAAAACACCGCGATCCATCTTGACAAGACGCCGACTTTCGCGCAGCACGACCTCATAGTATGCGGCATCTTTTCGACCCTGCAACGCTGCCATGCGCGCCATATGCGACGGTTCGACCGTGTCCAGGTTTACCAGGCGTCCTTCCGCCTTGGACACCACTTTCTGCGTGACAACCAGAACATCGCCACGCTCAAGCGCCATCTCATTGCGCCTGAGCGCATCGACAAGAATATCAGCGAGATCATCGCCAGGTTGTACATCGCCGATACCATGGATTGGAAAAATACAGATACCATTGTTCATCGAACAATGCCCTCAGTACTGGACAGAGTCTCAAGACCTTCATTACTGTGAGAACTCGAAGAACGAAGCGTCAGTCATTGTACCATGTCCACCACCCCTTCCGGAGTACGTGTTCACGGTTGGGGGAAACGATGCCGCCGGTCGCCCAAAACAGGGGTTCGGGGGCAGTCCCCGAAAAGGAAAAGCGGCGGCGGAATGGCCTCAGCAAGCGCCAACGCACGGCGTCCCGCCGCCCCGGGGCGCCACATAGAACGCCTGCGCTCCCAGGGAGAGCGTGAACAATTACCTTCCTAAAGAGACGGGAACGGAAGCATCCGCCCAGAGAACAGCGCAACGCAGCAGCAAAGAAAAAACAGGCGGTTTCCATATGGAAACCGCCTGTTGACGTGGTAGCGGCGGGTGGATTCGAACCACCGACCTTCGGGTTATGAGCCCGACGAG
>ERZ1685332.51-NODE-51-length-37431-cov-17.181239_pt1 | contig 37431 bp, 36 predicted proteins | sample MGYA00580193_ERZ1685332 | MGnify/ENA primary metagenome ERZ1685332 (study PRJEB41501, sample SAMN08275520) | hot springs metagenome | biome: alkaline hot spring; material: microbial mat | place: Russia: Ush-Beldyr | collected 2015-07 | depth 0.5 m m ...
CGCCACCGCACCCGGCGGATCAGGTGCGAACGTGACCGGTCGAAGGTCGCAGGCGAATCGCCACTGCCCACTCCCTGCTCCCGAACCCCTGACCTGTTCCTGGTTCTCAGTTCTCAGTTTCCGGTTCTTACACAGGAAGGATTCCACGACCATGCCCTCCAAACCAATCGATCTCCGCAGCGACACGGTGACGTTGCCAACGCCAGCGATGCGCACAGCGATGGCGTCTGCCGGGGTGGGCGATGACGTGTACGGCGAAGACCCGACGGTCAACCGGCTGGAAGAACGTGCGGCGCGGCGTGTCGGCAAAGCAGCGGCAATGTTCGTGCCCAGCGGTACGATGGGGAACCTCTGCGCGCTGCTGGCGCACTGCAATCGTGGGGATGAAGCGATTGTCGGCGACCAGTCGCATATCTACAACTACGAGGCAGGTGGAGCGTCGGTACTGGGAGGCGTGGCGTTCCATGTCGTTCCCAACCAGCCGGATGGAACCATCGCGCTCGATCACCTGCGCGCGGCAGTGCGCTGGCTCGACGATCCGCACTGCGCCGAGACGCGGCTGATCTGCCTGGAGAATACCCACAACAGTTGCGGCGGCGTGGTGTTATCGCCGGAGTATCTGGCATCCGTCGCATCTTTCGCCCGCGAACGCGGTCTTCTGGTGCACCTCGATGGAGCGCGCGTGTTCAATGCTGCGGTGGCGCTGGGAGTGGATGTTACTGAACTGACGCGCCACGTGGACAGTGTTATGTTCTGCCTGTCGAAAGGGCTGTCAGCGCCGGTAGGGTCGGTCATCTGCGGCGATGACGCCTTTATCCGGCGCGCCCGGCGCGTGCGCAAGGTGTTGGGCGGCGGCATGCGGCAGGCAGGCGTGATTGCCGCCGCAGGCATCGTCGCACTGGAGACAATGGTCGATCGGCTGGCAGAGGATCACGCGAATGCACGTATGCTTGCCGAAGGTCTGGCAGGTTTCCCACAGATCGTTATCGAACCGGAGCGCATTCAGACCAACATCGTCATCTTTACCTTGCGCGATGGATTATCAGCCGATGAATTCGTCGCGCGCCTGCGCGAGCGCGGCGTCCTGATGGGAGATATGGGAGGCGGACGGATCCGCGCGGTGACGCATTACGGCATCGATGCCGGGGATATCGCCGAAACGCTTGCGGTGGCGGGGGAGGTGGCAAGGAATGTCTGAGGCTTCTTGCAGCAGGAACATCGCACAGAACCTCAGATAACCGGAGTTACGCGGTCGCCTCACGGACGAACCGCGAGACGGCTCTTTTTGCCTTCGGCAGAGGCAGAGCCAGAAAACGCGCCACCGCGTAAGTCCTGTCCGATAAGGGCGTGATCGGCTGAGACGGGGGGTGGGTGTTGCAAGAACTGAGAACTGAGAACTGAGAACTGAGAACTGAGAACTGAGAACCAGGAACAGGTCGGGGTTCAGGGTGCAGAGAGCGGGGACTCGCCTTCCATATCCAACCCCTCAACTGCCACCGCCAGCCCGACTGTTCCCCACAGCAGCGCGCTCATATGGCTGAACTCAATGTTGAAAAAATAGTGGTCGAGCAACCCCACTGCCAGCGCCGCCGCCAGCGCCGCCTGGAGCGACACCAGCCATGCAGCGCGCTCCTCATCGCCCGAGTGAATGGCGGCGCGCAGCGCATTCCAGCTCCGTATGAAAAACCAGGTCACAATGCCCAGGAATGCTGCCAGACCAACCAGACCGGTGCGTTGCGCGATCGCCAGGTAAATACTTGAAACTCCGGCAACCAGGTCGATCTCCGGCGCCTGACCGAAGCCAATGCCGAACACCGGGTATGCCTGGATGATCGCAATCGCATTCTGGTACTCCGCCAGGCGCATCTGGTTCGCCCGGTCGCGGAACTGCACGCCCTCGACCACACGCTCGACGAAGCGTTCCCCGACGCCAAGCCCGATGAAGAGCGCAGCAGCCAGCGCCCCGGCTGCCACGATGACCCACCAGAGCCGCCGGTAGCGTAGCGTCGCCACATACATCGCAGCAACGATCATGCCCCCGAGCGCTGCGCGCGAATAGGTCAGGAACAGCGCCAGCAGGATCGCGCCGGTGGCGATCAGCAACAACCGTCGCGGCAGCGCCGGACGTTCACTCACAGACTGGGTCGCCGCCAGCGCTCCAATCAATGCCAGCATTCCGCCAAAACTGTTGGGATCGACCGAGAGACCGATGGCACGCATCAAGCCGTTGGGATCATCCTCGACATACCGCAGCACGCGCCCTTCGGTCGGGTAGCCGATGCGCCCGAACGCCACCAGGATCTGAAGCGCCAGTTGGTCGGGAATGATGTACAGAACCAGCGCAATCACTGCCGACAGCGCAGCGCCGATGATCAGAAAGCGCATGACCCAGCGCACTGCCTCGCGATCGCGCACACAGTTGACAACGCTGAAGAAGAAGAGCGTCGCCATCACAAATTTGACATAGTTGTGAGTCAGGGAAGGTTCAGGGCTGGCATTGGAGCCGAGCAGAAAAGCGAACAGCGTCATTCCCAGAAAACCGATGAGCGCCGTGCCGATAGGAGTGACGATCAGGCGTTCATCGCTGCGCACCAGCAGGCGCAGCGACCAGACCCCCATCAGCGCTGCCAGCGCCAGCGTCAGCAGCGCAGGAGTCACCACGGCGCGGAAGGGCAGCGTGGCGAACGGCAGGATTGTGGCAATACCGATAACCGTCGCAAGCCCAACGCGGGTATCGACCAGAATGGCATAGACGCCGATCAGCGCGGCCAGCGCTACAAAACCAAGCCAGAACGGACCGAACGCCACGGCAGCGCCGCCTGTAAGACCGAGCAGCGTCGCTGCCAGCGCCGCAGTCAGCCGGCTGCGGCTCAGCGTCATTGCCATGTCATCACGGGTAAAGCGTGGGAAAGGACTCATGGATCGTGTTCATTGATCGTCTTCGCCGCCATCCGTCATCGACGGAACTGTATCGCATGTCCTTCGGGTTGGCAAGCGCCATTCCCGAATCAGGCGCAGTCATGATGTGTCAGGACATCGAGCGATCTATGGACCATCCAGTACCGGGAACTTCACAAGCGAGAAGCATCCATCCACGCAGACGTGAACGCCCACGCCGGGCGCACAAAGCCCCGCTGGCGCAGGGATGGTTTAGAGCATGCGATATGTTCTCGCATGCCTGCGCAGACACGCGAGGGCGTGGCAGCGCCCATCGTGCAATCAGACCGACGGTTCAGCGTCAGACGGTATGACCTGACAATTCGTGCGCAGACCCCTCTGACACGCCGAAGGCTATGATGCATAACATACAAGTCTCAAGCCTGTGGTACTATATGCGCATACACGTCACCCTCATGATCGTCTTTGGATGCCGTGGTACGCGCGTGTTCACTTGATTAAGAAACGCCTCAGATCGTCGCCGTTCGGCGCCAAACGACATGATCACACAGCGACATCCTCTTCCCTGGCAGGCGTATGCCCTGTTGATCTTCGCCTGTGCGCCGATCATCGCCGGCGTGATCAGTTTCATCAACGCGCTTCATCTCATCGGGCAACCATCGATAGGAGTGCTTCCCCTCTGGCAGGGTGCAATTCAGTGCAACGCTGTATCCCCGATTACGCCGCCATCCTGGCCCGGTATGGCAAGCGGTGGGTTACAAACCGGGGATTGCATCGAGATGATCAATCGCCGTGCAGCCCACGAATGGTCTCTGGAAGAGTTAGCGCGCTACGCCGACAGCAACAATCCAGGCAATCTAGTTGATGTTACCATTCGTCGCGGCGGCGAGTTGCTGACAGTTCGGGTCGCCGTGCTGCGACTGACCTGGCTGCACATTCTTCAGTTGCAATCAGGCATCATTCCGAGCGTGCTGTTTGTCTGGACGCTGGCGCTTGTCGTGTTGCTGGCGCAACCCCAAAGCGAAGCCAACCAGGTTTTTGCAACCCTGTTCCTGGTGCTGGCGCTGGCGATCGCCGGGCTATTTCAGGGGTTGAACGACCAGGGAAAATACTACGCCGCCTTCACCATCGTGAGCGGCATGGCGTGGATTGGACCGCTCCTGAACCATCTGGCGCTGCTGACGCCACGACCTGTCAGGCGCTTCGCGTTCCTGCGTTTTGCGCTCTACCCTGTCGGTCTGGGGGCAATGATCCTGCATCTCGATAGTATGCTGGAATTTGTTCCATTCCTCCAGACATGGCGCATTTCCGCGCCCGGAGTCGCCAGCGCAATCAACGGCACGACCATGCTGATCGGTCTGACAGCGTTTCTGGGGCGGGCAGGGTTCTGGGTATGGCGTGGCGATCACGCCATTGTCGATCAGATGTGGGTGCTGTTGATCTCGTGGGGTCTCGGCGCAGGACCGCTGACACTGGCAAGTGCGTACTACCTGCTGACATACCGTGCTCCTTTGTGGACTTCACTTCAGCCGTTCCTCTTCTTTCTGGTCATCCTCTGCACCGGCACGGCCTATACTATGCTCCGCTACCAGAGTTTTGCGTACCGTGGTCGCACGCTGAACATCCTGGCGATGATCTACCTCAGTGCAACGATTGCGTGCGCAATTATGATAGTTGTGTTGATGGGACTCATCCGTATGCCGGTGGATGGTCTGCTGTTTATGGCGCTGTGGTGTGCAACGTTCGCCACGACCCTCTTCTGGCATACTGAAAGTCCGTTTCGTCGCCTGTATCGACGCTTTTTCTTGCGACATCAGCATCATTACCAGGCGACACTCGACTTTGCGACGCGCATAAACCAGGCATCGGATCTCGATGCGGCTGTGCGGCAGGGCGCCGAGTTGATACGCCAGGCGGCAATGTCCGATTGGGTGGTGGTGCGCTCCCCGCTGGCGCCTGATTGGGTGTGGCTGGCGACAGCGACAACCACAGAGAGGCGCCAGGCGAATCCGGAACACGCACATGCAGCCTTTCTTCCGGAAGCGCCTGCCGTTACCTGTCAACTCACCAGCGAAGGGGAAATGCTGGGAACCCTGTACGTCGGACCGCGCCGCACACCAGAACCGCTCGATGAGGAAGATGAACGACTGATCGGCTTACTGGCAACGATGCTGGCACATGCCATGCATATTCGCGCACAAATCCAACAACTTTCGGAGGTGCCGGCATTGATGATTGCGGCGCAGGAACAGGAGCGTGAGCGCATTGCGCAGGAGATTCACGACGGGATCATGCCATTTTTAGGCGCTATTCCTCTGGGGCTGGCACAGATCGAACAGCGCGTGCAGACAGGCGATCCCGCAGATGCGATCATCCCGATCTGTGAAACATACCGGGAGCGCGCCGTCCAGACAACCAGAGAACTGCGCAACATTCTGCGCCATCTGCAACCGCCGCTGGTTGGCGCAACACACCTGGGTCTTTCGATCCAGGCATTTACCCACGAGATCTGCAATCTCTACAATGTTCAGGCGACAATCCACGGCGCCGCGATCGCATACCCGCTGGACGAATTCACAGCGCGCCACGCCTACCGGATCATCCAGCAGGCGATCGTCAACGCCATCCAGCACGCGCGCTCCGATCGGCTGGAAGTGTCTATTGTGGCAGATGAGGGTGGATGGATGTGTCGCGTGACCGACAATGGGTGTGGTTTCGATCCCGCACAACCACAGCAGCACAAAAGTTTCGGGCTTTTCTCGATGCAGGAGCGGGCGCGGATCATTGGCGCGACGCTGACCATCGCCTCACAGCCAGGGCGCGGCACAACCGTGACGTTGCAGGTGAAAGGCGCGAAGGTTGCAGGTTGAACGTTGCACGTTGCACGTGGGAAGGCGCGAGGTTGCAGGTAGGAGCGCACCGGTGGCGCGCCCCGGACGGGCGCCCGTTGCACACACAACCCTCGCGTCCCGATCAAAACACCGGGTATAATACTCCTGCCCGATACGAAATAGCGGGAGCGAAGCGGTGGCAAACGAAGAATTGCGCCTGGTCGCAGCGGCGCAGCGCGGTGATGTCGAGAGTTTCAACGCACTGGTGCGGCTGTATGAAGGGCGCGTCTACAACTTATGCTATCGTCTGCTCGGCGATGCCGATAGCGCAGCAGACGCCGCGCAGGATGCGTTTCTGTCGGCATATCGTCACCTGCGGGCGTTTCGTGGCGGGTCATTCCGCGCATGGGTGCTGCGGATCGCCACCAACGTCTGTTACGATGCGCTGCGGGCGCGCCAGCGTCGCCCGGTGGTTTCACTCGACGCGACTGGCGAGACCTCCGCAGAAGAACCATCATCGTTTCAGATTGCCGATACAGCGGAGACGCCCGACGAATTTGCGCTGCGTCGCGAACTGGCACGCGCCATCGAAGCCGGTCTGGCGCAGTTGCCGGTCGATCAGCGCCTAGTCGTCGTTCTGTGCGATCTACAAGGGTTAACCTACGAGGAAATCGCCGAAGTGCTGGGCGCCAATCTGGGGACGATCAAGTCGCGTCTGAGCCGCGGTCGTGCCCGCCTGCGCGACCTGCTGCGCCAGGAGGAACTTCTGCCGTTGCGATTTCGTCATGAAGGGGAAGCGTGACGGATGGCGCGCAGCGCGCATGGATTGTGATCGATCAACGCCGAAAAACCAGATTATGACGACGCAGCCACAACTGAATGAGCACGACCTGGAGCTGCTTTCCGCCTACCTCGACGGCCAGTTGAGCGCCGATGAGCGGCGCACCATCGAGCGCAGGCTCGGTGATGAAGCGGAACTGCGCCAGGCATACGAAGAGTTGCGCGCAACGGTGCAGGCGCTGCGCGATCTTGAGCCGCTGCGTCCACCACGCTCGTTTACGCTCGATCCGTCGCAGGTGGCCGCGCAACGACCACCTGCTGCGCGGCTGGGATGGGGGCGGTTGCTCCAGGTGGCAGGCGTCTTTGCAGGCGTGTTGATTGCGGCAATTGGCGTGCTCAACGTGCTTGGCTCGATGGGCGCGGGCGCTCCGTCGATGGCGGTGCAACCAACTGCTGCTCCTGCATCTGAACCGATGCTTGCGGCTGTGCCTACTGAACCGCCAACAGTCGCCACAGAAGCGCGCGAAAGCGCGCAATATCAGACGGAAACTGCTACGCCACAGCGCGGCGACACGGCGGCAGCACCCTCCACGCACGACAATGGCGCCGAACCGGGAGCGCCACAGGCGCTTGCCACGGTTGTCGTCTCACCAGAAGCGATAGCGCGTCCTGAAGTTGCGCCGCAGCCAACGATCGCGCCGCCAGCGATTTCGTCGCCAGGAACGGTCGATTTGGCGCAACCAACGCCATTCGCCGAACCAGCGACGCCTGCGAGCAGTCCTGATGTGACGCTCCTGATTATTGTGGTCGTCGTTGCAGCGCTGGCGGGCGGCGGCGTTCTGCTGTGGAGGCGGGTTAGGGGTTAGGGGTTAGAGGCAGGCATATCCTTCGGGGTTCTACGTGTCAGAAGCAGGACGCCAGGCAACCCACGCGCAAAAGGCCGCAATCACCCCCCGCTGGCGCACCTGGCTGCGTCCGGTGCTGGTTGCCGCCATCGCCGTCGCACTGAACATCATCGCGTATCTGATGATTCCGCCGGATCTCGCCTATCGTCTGGGGGCATTAGGGTATCTCGGCGTCTTTTTAATCACCCTGATCTCCAACGCAACGATCGTTGTGCCGATACCCTACTTTGGCCTGGTTGCAGCCCTTTCCCCTGGGCTGAGCATGGTCGGGGTCGGTCTTGCGGGCGCACTTGGCTCGGTGATTGGCGAGTCGGTCGGATTTTTCGTGGGGCGATCGGGGCGCGGCGTGGTTGAACAGACGCGGTTCTACCGCTGGGTGCAACGGCAACTCGAACATCCCTGGCGCGCATTCGTCGTGCTCTTCGCGCTCTCGGCGCCGCCGAATCCCGCATTCGACGTGGCGGGAATCACCGCGGGGGCCATGGGGCTGCCATACTGGATCTTCCTTGTTGCTGTCTTTCTGGCGCGACTCGTGCGCTTTGGCATCATCGCTCTGTTCGGCGGAGCAACGTAAGATATCAGGCGCCGATTGCGCGTTCCTGCGGGTGTACGAGCGCGGTAACCCAGCGGTTGAATGCGATGAGATCGAACGGCTTCTCAATGATGGGCACACCGGCGTTCGCCAGCATTTCGTAGATGTTGCGCGGCGGCAGCGCGCCGCAAACCAGCAGCACCGGGATGTGCGCCGTGCGGGTGGTGGTGCGCAGTTCATCGACCCACACATAGCCTCCCACGTTGTGGAATGACCAGTCGAAAATGATGAGGTTCGGCTCCAGTTGGGTCAAGAGATGGTTCGCTTCATAAATGTGATGAGCGACAATCACGTGATATCCTTCGATGGTGAGCACTGTCTCAAAGAGACGACCCAGATCGTGATCCTCTTCAATGACCAGAATACGTCCGCGGCACAGATCCTTCATCACTTGCCTCCTGTGCTTCCACCTTCCACCACGCCAATGTTGCGCCCAACGCCTTCAGGACGAGGAGTGATGGCAGGAGGCAGAGAGCGAGAACGACGGATGCGTTGGGCGCTACGTAGAGAAACCGTTAGAGCCGCTCAGGAGGATACGCACCGTCTGATTGCACTTTACGGGTACAGCCCGCGAATAAGATTGGCGTCGGCGACGCGACGCACCGCCAGGAGATACGCTGCCAGGCGCAGAGAGATGCCACGCTGATCCGCAAGATCGCACACCTGCTCAAAGGCGCTGACCATAATCTGTTCCAGGCGCTGATTGACATCCTGTTCCTTCCAGAAGAATGACTGCAACCCCTGAACCCATTCGAAGTAACTGACCGTCACGCCGCCGGCATTCGCCAGAATATCGGGGACCACCGTAATCCCGCGCTCTTCGAGGATTTCGTCAGCCTGGGGCGTGGTTGGTCCGTTTGCGCCTTCGACGATCAGCGTTGCACGGATGCGTTCCGCATTCTGGTCGGTGATCTGATTTTCCAGCGCCGCCGGCGTCAGCACGTCACACGGCGTCTCAAGCAGCGTTTTGTTGTCGATACGCTCGACTCCAGGGGCGCTGTACCCTTCCAGCAACCGGCGCGGATGCCGCGCGGCATACCGGCGCATCTCCGCGATATTGAGCCCATCACGGCACAGATACCCGCCGCTTGCGTCCCCAACGGCGATCACTTTGCACCCCAATGCCGAGATGAGCGACGCTGCCACACCACCAACATTCCCGAACCCCTGAACTACCACGCGCAGATCGTCCAGCCGCCGCCGCTGACGCCGCGCCCATTCGCGCACCATCAGGCTGACGCCGCGCCCCGTCGCTTCGTTTCGTCCCAGCGAGCCGCCAACCTCGACAGGTTTGCCGGTGACAACCGCGTTGATTGTGTGCCCCTGCTGCATCGACAGGGTATCCATGAACCATGCCATGATCTGGGGATTGGTGTTGACATCGGGGGCAGGAATATCGCGCTCGCTACCGACCACAATCGCAACTTCGGTTGCAAAACGGCGTGTCAGACGTTCGAGTTCGCCGGAAGAAAGCAGCGCGGGATCGCAAACGACCCCTCCTTTCGCGCCGCCATACGGGATATTGACCAGGGCGCACTTCCAGGTCATCCACATCGCAAGCGCGCGCACCTCATCGATATCGACGCTCGGATGGTAGCGAATGCCGCCCTTCGTTGGCCCGCGCCCCAGGTTGTGCTGCACGCGATATCCGGTAAACATGCGGGTCGTGCCATCGTCCATCATCACTGGAAAACGGACGGTCAACTCGCGCTGCGGGACACGTAACACCTCGCGCACATTATCGGGCAGTTCGAGCAATGCCGCTGCCCGATCGAACTGCTCCTGGGCGATCCGAAATGGATTGTCGCGATCAGACCTCATTGTCTGCTCCTTTGGCATAAGGGGATTGCGAAACCAAAACAAAGGAACCCTATCCGAGTTCCTTCCGCATATAGATCCAGGTGCGCTGGCGAAGAATAAGACCGGCGAGCCACGAACGACGCATCCGATGATCAACGAACCCTGCACTGGTGTAGAGACGGCGTGCAGGCGTGTTCAATGCGCTGACATACAACCCCAGGAAACGTTTCCCCCGCTGCCGGGCTTCCTGTTCGACGTGATCGAGCAATGCGCGCGCAATGCCATTGCGCCGATAACGCGCAAGCACTGCCACATCGGTAATATACCCCTCGCTGCGCTCGATCGTATGCTCAAGCAGCGACAACGCAAAGATCGAGCGAACCGCGCCCCACACGCCAAGCACCTGGTGAAACGCGAGTTCGGCAGCGCCGCTGGCATCGCTGGCTGTATCCCAGGTGCGCAGGGAGATGGTGCCAACCACCAGCCCATTGGAGTCGGCGACGAACATCCCGCGCAATGCGCTGCGCCCCTGGCGCCGCCAGGCTTCCGCCATCGCCTCGATGCCGCGCGCCGTGCCGTTGACGCCGAACGCGGCGCCGAATTTGTCGGCAAAGGCTTCACAGTGCAGCCGCAGAATAGGGTAGATGTCGTCCATGCGCGCTGTGCGAATCTGCAGCGGGATGGGAGCGGGTGTCACAACGCGCGAGATCGTCAGCATACCATTCAACACCGGCATGAGCGGCTGGCAGATAATGCGCTGCTGCGGAGAAATGCCGCCAGGCAGTGCACACGCAGCGGTATCTCATTGTACCCTTGCCGGGAGAGGCCGTCAACTCGACCAGACGGTGCAAAGCGACTTAATCGCTCACCAATGTGATATAATAACCGGGCTACGACACGTCAATATCGCTGCACATTGATCGTCGCTAACCAATCGACGCACGCTCTGCTGCGAAGCCTTGACCTGCGGCGCCGAGAGAATCCCTGAAAAGCCAGATCAGCGTCATGCGCATTGCAATCGACGCCCGTTTGAATGCTTATCGCACCGGCGGCATTCCTCAGTACACGCGCCAGTTGATGGCAGCGCTGGCTGTCTGCGCCGTCGACGATCAGATCATCAGTCTGCAGCATCGGGAACACCTCCGCCCACTGGTTGTCGCACCCAATGTTGTTCGACATCCCCTGTACACGCCGCCCCATCATCGCTTCGAACGCTGGACTCTGCCGTTAGAACTGTTGATGGTGCGCCCCGCTATCCTCCACTTTCCCGATTTCATTGCGCCCCGCCATCGCTGCTGCCCGACCGTCGTGACCGTTCATGACCTTGCGTTCTTGCGCTACCCCGACATTCTCGATAGCGCTGCAACCGCCTATTATCGTCAGGTCGGCGACAGTGCAGCGCGCGCGGATGCGGTGATTGCCGTCTCCGAAACCACCCGCGAGGACATCGCACAATTCCTCGATCTTCCACCTGAGCGGATCGATGTCATCTACGAGGCTGCCGCGCCCATCTATACCCCGATCTCCCTTCGCTCCGGCGAGACGCGCGTACTCGCCGGAACACCGGTGGAAGCGCAATCGTTCATGCTGTTTGTCAGCACCCTTGAACCGCGCAAGAACCTGCCATCGTTGTTGCGCGCACTGCGCATCTGCCTCGACCGTCGCCCCGATCGCGCCTATCGGCTCGTTATTGCTGGCGCACGCGGCTGGCGCGATGAGGATGTTTTTTCAACCGTGCGCGATCTGCATCTCGAAGACTACGTCCTCTTCGCCGGGCGCGTCGGGCAGTATGATTTACGCTGGCTGTACAACGCATGCCGCTTCTACGTCAATCCCTCGCTCTACGAAGGATTTGGACTGCCGCTGCTGGAAGCGATGGCCTGCGGCGCTGCGTGTCTGGCGTCATCGAGCGCCAGCCTGCCCGAAATCGGCGGCGATGCAGTCGCGTACATTCCGCCGCTCGACATTGGCGCCTGGGCAGATGGCATCGAAATGCTGTGGGACGACGAGGAGCGCCGCGAAACGATGGGTCGGCTCGCCCGCGCGCGCGCAGAGCAGTTCTCGTGGCAGCGTGCCGCCCGCGAGACGCTGGCAGTCTATCAGCGGGTAGTGGCAGGCGCGCCACGCCCAACACCCGCACTCACTGCCGTCACTGCCAGCATGCCCCCGGTTGATCGACTCGTCATCTGTGTGCACTGCGGTCAGCGCCTCACAGCAGCGCCAACGCGGGGAACGATTGTGGTCACCTCTTCCATAGAACGGCAGATTGTCCCCCATGCATGGGTATGCGCCCACTGCGGGCACATTGAATTGCTGGCGGCGCCCGCAGAGACTGCTCCGGTAGCCGCGCCAGCGCCGGTGGTGAACGAGACATCTTCTCCGGCGGAGATGCAGGGGATAGAAGATACCTCTCCGCCATCGTCAGACAGCGCCGTGGAGGAGACGCGCGCTGCTGCGGAGATGCCGGTGATAGCAGAAGATCCGCTGCCAGTGTCGGATGCCGTCGCAGACGAAGCGCGGGCCGCTCCAACGATGTCGGTGGCGGATACTCCCGCGTCGCCATCGGCGATCGCCGTGGAGGAGACGCGCGCTGCTGAGGCGACGCGGTCCGCAGACGACGTGCTGGCGCCGGCATCGGATATCAGGACCGGCAGTGCGCCTTTCTCGTCGCCCGATGCAGCAGATCTGGCGCCGGCATTGCCTGTTTCTGATGGAACATTGGTGACGAATGTCACATCGGAGTCCACGCCTTTATCGGGCAGTGACGCCACGCAGCAGAACCCATAATCTCTGAGGGTTACAGGTGGATTTTTCTGTCCGCCATCCGCGACGTTACTGCGGGGATGGCGTCCATGGGCAGGCGTTGGAGACGGTAACCACCATCACTGTCTCGCCGTTGGCGGCAGCCGCAGCAAACGCCGCGCGCAACGCCTCCCACACGGCTGCCTCGTCGCCAGCGATCAGCGTGCTCATCGACCCTGGTTGCACATCCAATCCGCGCTCACGCCAGAGCGCCAGTGCTGCATCAATTGCCGGGCTAAGATGATCCTGACGCAGCGGGTAGAGACTCACCTGCGCCGTCAGACCAGTGGGATGATGATTAAAGGTCATCGTCGTTCACCCCCTTTGCTTCGACAACACTACGCGCATCCCGATGAACGCGCCGATCGGCAGGCGAACGGACGATTGCAGCCAGGGACCCGGCAAAAGCGTGGTGCGCCAGGTGATGTCGGCAACCGAGCGACAGAGCGCCTGTCGCACCATCTGAGCCAGTTCGGGTGGAGCATAGAAGCGAGCAACCTGCCAGACCGGCAACCCGCTGCGCTTCCGTTGCCAGGCCAGCGGATGCCAGCGATTGAGCACCCCCAGAATGATCCCATGCCGTGCCACACGTGCTGCTTCCTGCAATGCGCGTTCAGGATATGGCAGAAATTCCAGCGTTGTGATCAGCAGCGAGGCATCGAAAGCGTCATCGGCAAACGGCAAGGCCGCTGCATCAGCGCGCGCCAGCGGCACACCGCCGCGCTGAAACGCCTCGGCGAGCATCGGCGCCGACCGATCGACGCCAGCGACGCGATACGCCTCTGACGCCAGCCAGCGCGCAAAATGACCGGTTCCAACGCCAATCTCCAGCAATGTCTGCGTCTGAGGAAGACCGGAAAGCAACCACCGGATCATGCGGCGTTCCGCCTGATCTGCAGCGCGTCCTTCCGTCTCATACCAGGCTTCGTATCCAGACGCCAGTTCAGGAGCATCAAAGGGGTTGAACCAGGTCGTGGCCGTCACTTCACACGTCACCTCATATACGCGCAAAGAAACACCTATCGACCCTCCTCAATCCGCCGGATCATCGGCGCAGCGTACAGATGGCAGATGGCCACCGCCACTGCATCAGCGGCATCATCGGGACGCGGGATGGCGGGCAGGCGGAGCGTCAGACGAACCATCTCCTGCACCTGGCGTTTGTCGGCGCCGCCATACCCTGCCAGCGCCTGTTTGACCTGCAACGGCTTATATTCGTAGACAGGGATGCCCGCCTGTGCAAACGCCAGTAGCGCGATGCCACGCGCCTGCCCGACGGTCAGCGCCGTATTGACATTCTTGCCGAAGAACAGTTCTTCGATTGCAGCGGCGGCAGGATGATGTCGTTCGATCAGAACGCGCAGGTCGTTGTACAGTTGAAGCAATCGTGATGCCTGCGACGATCCAGCAGGCGTCGTCAGCACGCCACAATCGACCAGATGCAATGTTCCACCAGCGTCTTCGACAACCCCCCATCCCATCCGCGCGGTGCCAGGGTCGATGCCGATTGTACGCGAGGCGGTCAAGCGTCACCCGCCGACGAACTGCTCAGCCAGTTCGCTGGTAATCTCGAGGTTGCTGTAGACCTTCTGCACATCGTCGAGGTCTTCGAGTTTCTCGATCAGTTTCATTGCCTTGAGCGCATCGGCGGTATCGGGTTGCACGGTAGTTTTGGCGATCATCGTCTTCTCGGCGCCGGTCACCGGCATGCCGGCGGCGATCAGTTGCTGACGCACCGCAGCAAGTTGCTTGAAGTCGGTATACACCTCGACGATATCGTCTTCGATCTGCACATCTTCCGCGCCGGCGTCGATGGCGATCAGCATGACCTCGTCCGGGTCGAGGCGTTTGACCGACAGATCGACAGTAATCAATCCGCGGGTTTCAAACATCCAGCTCACCGAACCAGGTTCGCCGGGGCTGCCGCCATTCTTCGTCATTGTCGCACGCACATCGGAAGCGGTGCGATTGCGATTATCGGTCGTCGCTTCAATCAGCAACGCCACGCCGCCGGGGGCGTACCCTTCGTAGTAAATCTCTTCGAGCGCTGCGGCATCACCCCCGACTTTGCCCAACCCCCGATCGATCGCACGCTGAATATTGTCCATCGGCATATTGGCGGCGCGCGCCTTATCGACAGCCAGGCGCAGGCGAAAATTGGCTTCCGGGTCGCTGCTTCCCCCTTCGCGCGTCGCAATCGTAATATCGCGCGCCAGTTTGGTGAAGAGTTGCCCACGCCGTTGATCGAGCACCCCCTTCGTGCGCCGGATCGAGTGCCATTTCGAATGACCAGACATAGCAGGATTCTCCGGGACTACCACATATCCAAACCAATGTCGCATCGTTCTGGCATTATAGCATACGACAAATGGAACAGGGGAGGCGAGGCCTCCCCGGTGTTCCAGACCATTGTACCGTCGTTGCTATGCTTGTGGCGCCGAGGGAATATTCAGCGTCGATGACGTATCCAGCACGCCGTTACCACCGTTCGGACGACCCTCCATCGCGTCAATCTTCACAACACGGCTGATCAATTCTTTCAAGCGTTCGCCATCGAGCGTCTCATACTCGATCAGCGCGCTTGCCATGTCGTTCAGCACCTCGCGGTTGTACATCAGGATCTGGCGTGTACGCTCATACGCTTCCGACACGATACGATGAACTTCACTATCGATCTCGCGCGCCACAGCGTCGCTATAGTTGCGCTGCTCAGTAATCTCGCGCCCGAGGAAGATCAGTTCCTCGCGCTCACCAAACGCGATCGGACCAAGCTTGGAACTCATACCGTAGCGGGTCACCATCGCGCGAGCGATGCGCGTCACCTGCTGAATATCGCCTGCTGCTCCCGTCGAGACCTCATCGGGACCGAAGACGATTTCCTCCGCCACGCGACCGCCAAGCGCCGACACGAGTTGTGCCGCGAACTGCGACGCGGTTGTGTAGCGAATGCTATCCTCTTCGGGCAGGTAGAGCGTGTACCCGCCGGCGCGCCCACGCGGCACAATTGTCACTTTCTGAACCGGGAAGGCTTTCGGCATGCCCGCTGCGGCGATAGCGTGACCAGACTCGTGATACGCCGTCAGCAATTTTTCCCGTTCGGTCAGCACCCGGCTGCGGCGCTCAGGACCGCCAAGCGCAACGCGCTCAATCGCGTCCTGCAACTCTGCCATGCCGATCTTCTTCTTCGAACGGCGCGCTGCCAGGATCGCCGCCTCATTCACCGCATTCGCCAGGTCGGCGCCGGAGAAGCCAGGCGTCTGCTTGGCGATGACATCGAGCTGCACATCATCAGAAAGCGGCTTACCCTTCGTATGCACTCTGAGCACCTCAACGCGCCCTTTCACATCCGGCGCATCGAGCACCACCTGGCGGTCGAAGCGACCGGGGCGCACCAGGGCAGGGTCGAGCACGTCCGGTCGGTTGGTGGCGGCAATGACGATGACGTTGGTATTGGTATCGAAGCCATCCATTTCGACCAGGATCTGGTTGAGCGTCTGCTCGCGCTCATCGTGCGAGCCGCCAAGCCCTGCGCCACGCTGCCGGCCAACCGCGTCGATCTCGTCGATGAACACGATACAGGGAGCGTTTCGCTTCGCCTGGTCGAACAGGTCGCGCACGCGGCTGGCGCCAACGCCGACGAACATCTCCACGAATTCCGAACCGGAGATCGAGAAGAACGGCACCCCTGCTTCGCCGGCGACCGCGCGCGACAGGAGCGTCTTACCGGTTCCGGGAGGACCAACCATCAGCACGCCGCGCGGAATGCGCGCACCGAGCGCCGCAAACTTATCGGGAAACTTAAGAAACTCAACAACTTCGGTCAAATCCTGTTTGGCTTCTTCCTGCCCGGCAACGTCGGCGAACGTCACCGTCGGCTTATCGCCGGAGAACATACGCGCCCGACTCTTGCCAAACGACAGCGCCTGATTGTTCGAACCCTGCGCCTGGCGCATGAAGAAGACAAAGAAGCCAATCATCAGCAGCACCGGCAACAGGATGGTAAAGACATTCAGCAACCCACCCCAGGCGGGCGCCGCGCGCACCTCGACATTCACCGCGTCGAGCGGCACACCAGCCTGCACCAGCAACATGGTGATGCTATCGTTCGACTCGATGCGCGACCGCACTTTCGTCCTGGTATCGCGGTACGTCACCAGAATCTCGGTGTTGCCCGACTGCGCCTCGATCTTCTCAACTCTGCCGGCTTTGGCATCTGCGAGCACCTGATAGATGCCCCGTTCCTCCGCTTGACCCTGCGCATTGTTGAAGTAATTGAAGAACAGCGCCAACGCAGCAACCAGAATGATGAGGTAGACGAAACTATTCTTCAGCCAGCGATTGTCACCCATAATCGTTCACGTTCTAGGAGCGCTGCTCCTGATTGTTCTTGCGCGGCACACCAGCGAATCCGGACAGACAACAACAGCCCTCTTCGGCCGCCTGTGCTGATATTATACCAGACGCCTTTCGGCGCGACAATGTAGCGAGATCACAATTTTCGATCAGGTTTCGCGCGTCTCGTGGAAGGGCGGCTCACATTTGCGCATGAAAGGCGTCAGCGCGCGCACTGTTCCCAGGAAGTTGACCATGCGACCAGCCTTATTCCCTGTCAGATGTCATGACGGATCGGGTGAGGGCGTGGATGTATGCGCTGTTGGCGTCCGATCCATCCCTTTCTGAGAGATGCCGGCGCTTCGGCGCAGCCACGCGAGCGCCGCCAGGTCGCGCAGCAATAACGCGCGGCGAACAGCAAAATAGACCAGGCGATAGAGGCGACTTTTGCGCACGGGATCATAATCGATCAGTACGATACGCATATCCGGAGTGTGCAGCAACATCAGGTTGTGCGACCGCAGCACCGTGCGCTCGACGAGAAAGCTCCAGAGGCGTTGCGGTAAACGATCCAGCGCGTTCATCCGCTCACGCTCATCGTTACCGCTGGCGGATCGTCCATACAGATCGGGCATGCTACCGGTTGCGCGATAAAAGGCGTGCGCCCGATGCAGGATTTCACTGAGCTGGAGGGCGATTCGCTCCCGTTGCTCCGGCGTCAATATACGATAGTCAAGCGCATCGAGCGGTTGGGCGTTGGGGAGGAAGGGCTGGATCGTCAATGGATAGATGCGCCCATCGCTGCCGCGCGCAATGATAAAGTAGTTAGGAATCGTGTAACGCTCCCCAAGGCACGCCGCATAGCGATCGGCAACAGCGCGCAGCCACTGCGCCCATTGCAGCGCCTGGCTCAGGTTTCCCCCCAGATCATACTTGAGTTTGACGACATAGCGACGGTCGTCGGTCCAGTACACCTCAGTCTCATTGCCTCCCGCCAGACGCTCCAGGACGTGGTCCTGGTCGAGGGGCGCAAAGACATCATCGACGTGGAGCGTCATACCGTGGTTCTCCGGCGTGCAACACGATGTTCAGCGGGTGAGACGCCGGAAACTGCGATCAGGTTGCAACCTGTGAGGAAGATGTATCACACAGGCGACGCGATTCCCAGTTCCGCCAGACGCGCTTCCGAAGGTCGTCCCTGTTCGTCCCAACCGTGACGGCGGTAATACTCCGCCAGCATTTCGTCCAGCGGCGGCAATTTTCCTGCAGACGGGCCATCTTCGAGGGGTTCTTCCAACCAGCGGTGCGGCAGCGCATCGCGCCCGGCGCCATACTGCACCGCCAGCAGGCGTTCGAGCGTAACGATCCGTTCGCCAATCTTCGCCACGTCGACACTGGTAAACGCCCGTCCGAGGGTTGCTGCCAGCAGTTCATTGAGTTCAGCAGGAGCGATCTGATACGCCAGCAACGCCAGGCGACGACACAACCCTGCGGCATCGACCGCCGCCGCAAACCGTTCGTGCCAGATCAGGCGCGGGACGACACCCTGGATCGAGTGGGGATTGTTCGGATCTACGGGAAGCCAGACAGGCGGCTCAACAAGGAATGGCTCGTAGATCATCGCGTAGCGGTAGTCGCCGCCAATCGGCGCGGTGGCGTCTGCGAGGGCAATTTCGGGCAAAGCGCGCGGATCGAGCGCCGGGAATGCAAGTTGACGCGCTTGTGGCGCAAACGCACTACTTCCGTAGTACACCTCCTGCATTTCGCCAACCCCCAGCGACAGGATGTCACGTTTCTCCTGGCGCTGCCCCAGACGGCGAATCGCGCCGACCACCGATTCGAGATCGCCCCATGCCAGGTTGCCAGTATTGATCAACCCGCGCTCGCGACACTCCATAACGAACGCCAGGGCTGCGCTAGTTTCCGACACATCGAGACCCAGACGCAGGCACAGATCATTCACCAGAATGATTGCATCCGGCGTAGACAACCCACACCGCCAGCCTAGGCCCGCGAGCGCCTCAAGGTCGGGGTAGGCGACCGGTTCGCCGTTTTTGCGGATGTAAGCGCTATGGCACGCAAGCAGGCATCCCTCGCAACCACGTGGTTCCCGCCGTCCACGCTGCACCAGCGCTGTACGGCTGATCGCGCTGGCATGTGGAACAGCGTGATCCTGCCCGTTGCGTGCGCTCAACGCCCCCAATTCTTCGGCGCGCTGCGCGTAGTACAGGCTGCCATACTGACGAAAACCGGCGGCGACATCACTGGCGGCGATGCGGCGGGTAATGCTCGCCAGCACCTGATCGAGCCGTTGCTGGTCGGCAACCGGGCAGGGTTGCGCGCCACGCACGGCAATCGCCTTCACACGCTTGCGCGCCATGATTGCGCCCGTGCCTGCCGGTTCGACGGCGAAGGCGCCCTCTGCCACAATAGCGCTGTACGACACGCCTGCTTCCCCTGCCGGTCCGATACAGAGCACGGCGTACTCATCGCCGAGTTCCCGATGCAACGCCTGGTTCGTCGCCTGGGTATCGAGACCGAGGAGGTGCGTCGCCGGGCGAATATCCACCTGCGATCCATCGATCCGAATCCAGCACCAGTCAGGGCTTTGCCCTTCGAGGATCAGCAGGTCGTGACCGGCGCGACGGAGATGCGCTCCCCATCGCCCCGACGCCCATCCGTGCGAAATCGAGTTGGTGATCGGCGAACGCGTCGTGACGGTAAATCCGCTGAACGTCACGCCTGCCAGCGGACCGGCGCTAAAGATGAGGAGATTGGCAGGCGCAAGCGGACCGATCCTTGGAGAAACACGCTGCGCAAGGAGCCAGACGGCGGCCCCGCGCCCGCCGAGAAAGCGTTGTTCAACCCCGACCGGCAACTCTTCTGTCATCACGCGCTGATCGGTCAGTGCAATCTGGAGTGCTTGCAGCGGCATGACGTGTTCCTCCGTCTGCGCATCAGGATTGGAAGGCTCTCAAGAGGCATCCAGGCATCTCTCAGCCCGCAGCCTTAACCGCTTGCCCAAGGTAGACTGGTTCGAGCGTGGCGACGCTGTCACGTTCTCCTGCGACCAGACGCTTCCACGCCAGTTCCGCCAGGTATGCAGGGCGGCGCACGTTCGCCGCCGGCGACGGAAAGCGCGCGCGGTCGGGCAGCAGTCGGCGCAGCGTCGCCTGGATTCCGGCGTCAATGTCACCGCAGAAGAGCGCCGGCTCGTTGATCATCGCCGCAAGATCGCCGAGCGTGAGGCTCTGCGGTTCCTGCGCATCATCGGCAAGCGTCGCTACCCTGCCACGCCCCAGATTGACGATGGGAACGACGCGCAGGTGTGCGACGCGGTGCTGATACGCCAGCGCCTGGAGCGTGCCAATGCCGATAAGTGGCAGGTCACGCGCCAGCGCAAACCCTTTGGCGACACTCATCCCGACCCGCAATCCGCTCCAACTCCCTGGTCCCAGCGCCACGGCGACCGCCCGGATATCGCTGTGCGCACAGCGAAGATGGCGCAGCAGCAGGTCGATCTGCGGCACGAGTTGCGCCGTATGGTCACGCCCGGCGCGCCAGACGCATTCGCCGAGTGCGCCACGCTCCCCATCGTAGCAGGCAATGCCGGCGTCAACCGTCGATGTATCGATCGCAAGCAGCATAGGGTCAGGTGAACGCCGTCTTCTTCAGCGTATCGACCAGATCTTCATAGCGCCGGCCACGCGGCGTGATGCGCACCACGCGCTTCGTCTCGCTCAGGTGGACAAGATGCACATCGAGCCGCTCGGCGGGCAATACTGCTTCGGCGCGGTCCGCCCACTCGATCAGGCAAACGCCATCGCTGTCGAGCGCTTCTTCCAGCCCAACGCCGTGCAGTTCAGCCGGTCGCTCGATACGGTAGAGATCAGCATGGGAGATTGGCATCCCGCCCCGCCGCGCATCAGCGCGATACTGATTGATCAGCACGAAACTCGGGCTGTTGACCACGTCGGTCGATCCAAGACCCTGAACGATCCCCTTGATCAGATGCGTCTTTCCGACGCCAAGATCGCCGCGAAGCGCCACGACATCACCACGTTGCAACAATTCGCCCAGGCGCTGCCCGACGCGTATCGTCTGTGCGACGCTGTGCGAAACAAAATCGAGTACGTGCAGCGAACGGACCGTGTGAATATTTCGGACGCTCATAGGCTTCATTGTAGCATATGACAGGAAACGATCGTCAGAGACGGCCACGCAGTGCGCGGTAGCGCCGGATGAGCGCATTGGTCGAACTGTCGTGCGTCAGTGATGGCGCACTGTCGATCATCAATTCAGGAGCAATGCGCCCTGCCAGAACTTTGCCCAATTCGACACCCCACTGATCGAAGGGGTTGATGTCCCAGATCGCTCCCTGAGTGAAGACGCTATGCTCATAGAGCGCCACGAGCGCGCCAAGGATCGCTGGCGTCAGTCGTTCTGCCAGAATAGTGTTCGACGGACGGTTGCCAGGGAAGGTACGATGCGGCGCGAGCCAATCCGGCGTTCCCTCCGCCAGCGCCTCGGCTGTGGTTTTGCCGAATGCCAGCGCCTCCGCCTGCGCGAACATATTTGCCATCAATAGATCATGGTGGTTGCCCAGCGGGTTGAGCGTTGCGGCAAAACCGATGAAATCGCACAACACCAGCCGCGTACCCTGGTGGATCAACTGGTAGAATGAGTGCTGGCCATTCGTGCCCGGCTCCCCCCAGTAGATCGGTCCGGTCTGATATGTCACCGGCTCACCCGACAGCGTCACCGATTTGCCATTGCTCTCCATCGTCAATTGTTGCAGGTAGGCGGGAAAACGCTTGAGGTAATTGTCGTAGGGGAGAACCGCAACCGTCTCGACGCCGAAAAAGTTAACATACCAGACGGTCAGCAACCCGTGGATCACCGGCAGATTACGCTCGAACGGCGCGGTGCGGAAGTGCTCGTCCATTGCGTGAAAACCGGCGAGCATGTCGCGGAAACGGTCGGGACCGAGCGCAATCATGGTCGAAAGCCCGATTGCCGAAGTCATCGAGTAGCGCCCGCCGACCCAGTCCCAGAAACCAAACATGTTCGCCGTGTCGATGCCAAACGCCGACACCTCGGCAGCATTCGTCGAGACGGCGACGAAATGGCGCGCCACTGCCGCTTCATCGCCGAGCGCCGCCAGCAGCCAGGCGCGCGCCGTGCGCGCGTTGGTCATCGTTTCGAGGGTCGTGAAGGTCTTCGACGCAACGATGAACAGCGTCTCGGCTGGATCGAGATCGTGCGTCGCCTCGGCAAAATCGCCGCCATCGACGTTCGACACAAAGCGCAGCGTCAGGTTGCGGTCGCTGTAGTGACGCAGCGCCTCATACGCCATCACCGGTCCCAGGTCGGAACCGCCAATGCCAATGTTGACGATGTTGCGGATCGGTTTGCCGGTGAACCCGGTCCAGGCGCCGCTGCGCACCTGTTCGGCGAACGCCGCCATGCGGTCGAGCACGGCATGGACGTCAGGAACCACATTCACGCCATCGACCAGAATGACCGCGCCGCGCGGCGCACGCAAAGCCACATGCAGGACGGCGCGGTTTTCGGTGGCGTTGATCCGCTCACCGCAGAACATCGCATCGATGCGGGCGCGCAAATTGCGCGCCTCCGCCAGCGCAATCAGCAGGCGCAGCGTCTCGTCAGTCACCCGATTTTTGGCGTAGTCGAAGAACAGACCGGCGGCTTCGGCGTTCAGACGCTCGCCGCGAGTAGCGTCGTCGGCAAACAACCGGCGCAGGTGCACATCACGGATTGCCTGATAGTGCGTTTCCAGCGCGCGCCACTCGGGGAGTTGCGTCAGAGTCGTCATACCTCACCTCCTCGGTCGCAGGATGTTCTCATTCTCGCGCCCTTCTTCAAAGTCGGTAATGTTGCGGATGGTCGTCTCCGCAATTGTCGTCATCGCCTCGCGGGTGAAGAACGCCTGATGCCCGGTGACGAGCACATTTGGGAAAGTCATCAAACGAGCCAGAGCATCATCGGTGATCACCCGGTCCGAAAGATCGTGGAAGAACACGCCCTCTTCCTCTTCGTACACATCAAGCCCGACCCCCGCAACGCGCCCGGCGCGCAACGCTTCGATCAGCGAATCGGTGTCGATGAGACCGCCGCGACTGGTGTTGATCAGAAAGGCGTCGGGCTTCATCAGCGCCAGCGTCTCACGGTTGATCATATGGTACGTTTCCGGCAGCAGCGGCACATGCAGGCTCACGATATCCGACACGCGCAGCAGTTCTTCGAGCGGAACGTAGCGCATCCCCAGCGCCAGGCAGTCAGGATTCTGCGTCACGTCATAGCCCAGCAGCGAGCAGCCAAAGCCGTGCATAATGCGCGCAAAGACCGCGCCGATTTTGCCGGTGCCGACCACGCCGACCGTCAAGCCATGGATGTCGCGTCCAAGCAGGCCCGCGAGGCGGAAGTTGAACTCGCGGGTGCGATTGTAGGCGCGATGGATGCGCCGGTTGAGCGTCTGCAGCAGACCGACGGCGAACTCTGCGACCGAGTAGGGCGAATAGTAACTGACGCGCATGGCAGTGATGCCATGATGTTCAGCAGCCAGCAGATCGATGTTGTTGTAGCCGGTGGAACGCTGCGCAATCAGGCGGGTTCCGCCAGCCGCCAGGCGCTCGATCACCTCCGCCGTCGCCTGGTCGTTCACGAAGCAGCAGATCGCCGGAAACCCCTGCGCGAGCGCTGCCGTCTGCGAGTCGAGCTGTGCGACGGTATAGGTCAGACGATGCCGCCCCTGATTGGCGGCATCCAGAAAGGTCCGATCGTAAGAGTGAGCATCGTACACGAGCACTTCCATAAATGTGTAATCCTTTCCAGGATGTTTGGGCAGGTCTGAAATCATAGGCGCGAACTTCATCAAACGATGATGAACCGGCACGGTCATTCCGACCATTCCATGGCATGGTGGCGGTATCTCACGTCATCCCATCGCCCCGGAGGAGTTCACGCCGGTTTGTGCCCATCATACCGGCTCCACCGCCGCAGCGCAAGTGGCCGATCCCGTCGGCAGCGGTGGACCACCGGGGGCATCCCGCGTTTGCCAGCCCAACTCGCCGCGCAGGCTGGCGCGCTCATGCCCCGCCTGGGCGATGCTGATCGGCCAGGCGGAGAGATCCGCGTGCGCCTGGCGACGCGCGCGCCAGGGCAGATCCTGGCGCCTCTGGCTGCTGGACTCCTCCTGCGCCGCCGGTTTGCTCCTGGCGGGACTGCGTGCGGCGACCTGCGCACACGGCTGGACGGGTGCGCGCCTGCACCGGCGTTTGCCGCGTCTGGTCCGCTTTCTGGTCAGCAGCCTGCGGCAACGGCGTCAGAAAGCGACCGACGCTCCGTCAGCCACAGGCGGAGCATATTCATCCTGCTCGACTGCTGTGCGAGACGGCATAATGGAACATCGATCGGCAAAGGTCGCGGCTGTGGTCTCAGTCCTATCCTTACGACAGCCAGCGCCGGGGGCGTGATTGGTCTGGCAGCAGGCGACGTAGCGGGTGGTGCGGGGTGGAGCAGAGAGCGATGCGCTCTGTTTCGTGTCAATGCATAACTGCGCCCGGCGACGACCGTTGCTTTGACTTGACACATTGCCGGATCATGCAACAGCGTGCGCTCTCCCAATCAACAATATGTCGTTCGCTGTCGTGCAACATATCGTGACCATTCACGAAAACCAGTGGCGAAGGATGATCGCCCGACGTGGACTCCTTACTCGATCCGGCGCGATCGAACAATGATCGCCACCTGCGCCACCAGCCCGGCGAGCGCCAGCCCGTAGCAGATCGAGGCGACGAGTTGCGCCGGCGCCGGCGGAAGGTTCAGCAACACGCCAGCGCCAGAAACCAGAAACCCCGCCCCCATCGCCCCAAGCGATCCCTGCGCCAGTCGCTCCTGGATGCGTGCAACACGACGCAGTCGCGGATCGCGGAACACGTCGTCCCATGGTTTCCCGCCGAGCCGCAGCCGAAACCAGGGCAACAGCGCCGCCAGCACCGCCATGAGCGCGCCGCCGATTGCCGTGATCCAGGCTGTAGTCGCGTCTGCCATAGGCATTATGGCGCGCGCAGCGCCACGCCGCCGCCGCGCAAGCGCAGCGTTTCGGCGTACTGGCGGCACTCCGCCGCCACACGACGCCCCAGTTCGACCGCGTAGTTCGTTCCGCGGTCCCAGGGGTACACCTGGCTCATACTTGCCCAGAACAGACCACGCAGCGGCGTCGCCAGCGGCGGAATGTTGCGCGCGTGGTTGACCGGCACAATCGGCTGCGCGTAGGGTTCGCGGTGGAGCCAGTACGCCCGCACCCACGACGGCTCGAAGTGCGGATTGACCCGTGCCAGCGCCGGGAGAAAGCGCTGAAGCAGTTCATCAGGGGTGAGACGGAAATACTCGTGGTCCGGGTCGAGATAGTCGCCGCAGTAGATCAGGTGATCGCCGCCATAGTGCGCCGGTTCGATGAAATTCGTGTGTTCGACCAGCGCCAGGAAGGGGAACTCGCGTTTTGGCGGCATCAACCAGTAGGTGCCGTCGGTCAGCAGTCGCTGCCGGAGCGCGATCGTCATCACCACTGCGCCCATCGAGCGTAGCGCCCGCAGATGGCGGAGATACTCCACCGGCAGGTGCGGCGCCAGGCGCGCCAGCAGCGCCGGAGAACCGGTGACGATCACGGCATCGACATCCTCGGCGGCGCCAGCCAGCACGCCGCCAGCCGTCACCTGCCACACATCATCGTCCAGCCGGGTCAGCGCCGCAACCGGAGCATCGAAGTGCACCACCGCGCCGAGACGCCGCACCTGTTCGAGCAACGCATCGCAGAACCCCTGAAACCCGCCGGCAAAGTAGCCCAACCGGAAACTGCGCGCCTTGAGCCGCGCCCAGAGCCACGCCATGTTGACCTCGTCGGCATGCGAGCCAAACTTACCCTCCAGCAGCGGACGCCAGATCTCGCGGTAGACATTCGGACCACACCAGCGCAGCGTCCACTCTGCTGCCGTCACCTTCTCGAGCGTCTGCCAGTCATTCGTGAGATACTTCAGAAAGGCGGCAGCCAGCCCGAAGCGCAGCCGGTCGATCAAGGGCACAGCCGGGAACCGCAGCACCGGCAGCACGCCATCGAGCGCATACGCGCGGCCATTCCACCACTGCGCCGTGATCGGGCGACGGAAGAAGAGGTTGCCGGCGAACCCGATCTCCTGCACCAGTGTTCTGATGGCGACATCGCTCTCGAACAGATGGTGATAAAAACGTTCGAGGGGCCATTCCCAGCGCTCATCGCGGAACCCAGAGGCAAGCCCTCCGGCAACCGGCGCCGCTTCATAGACCACCACGCCGTGACCGCTGCGCGCCAGGTCGTAAGCAGCCGTCAACCCGGCAACACCCGCACCGATGATGGCGACTTTCATTGAACCGCCTCCGTCGCCCTGCCAAAATCGCGCCACCCCAGATGCTCACTAAGCATATACCACGCGCCAAGCGCCGTGATCGGCAGCCAGAGCGCCACGTGAAGCACGACCGTATAACTCGTCGCCACCGCCTGATCGACGTTGAACGCCATCAGCACCGCAATGCCAGGCACGTGGAAGGTGCCGATGTACCCTGGCGTCGAAGGGAGGGTAGTGAACAGATTGACCACGGCGGTCATCAGCATCAGCACCAGAAACGACGCTTCGAACGGGAACGCATGCATAACGAACCAGTACTTGCCGGTTTCAGTCAACCAGATGAGCGTTGACGAAACGAAGATCAGCGCCAGGTCGCGCGGGCTGCGCAGCGACTGCAACCCTTCAACGAAGCGGTCGAACAGACCATGAACGGTGGTGCGAAAACGTTCAGGAACGAACCGATCCACGACCCAGGCATACGCGCGGCTCATTCGCGCCGGTCGTGCCGCGAGCGCCAGGAATGCCGCGAGCGCCGCCAGGAAGAGAACGCTAAGGATCGTAACCAGCGAGGAGTAGACCGGCGGCAGCGGTGCGAACGGCAGCGTCACAAAGACGAACAGCAGCATCACCAGACCATCGAAGAGGCGTTCGAGCACGACCGTCGCTAGCGATGCACTGATCGGCACCTGTTCCTTGCGCTTCAGAACATAGGAGCGGAGGACTTCGCCAGCGCGCGCGGGGTAGACGTTGTTGCCCATGTAGCCGATGACGACGATAGGAAACAGGCGTGACACCGGAACCGGCGCGAGGTGGCGCAACATGTAATGCCAGCGCCATGTGCGCGCCCAGACCGCCAGGAAATAGACGCCGACGCCAGGCGCGAGCCACCAGTAATTTGCCTGACGCATGACCTGCCAGAAGGTCTGGAAGTCGAGTCCACGAAGTGCAATCCAGAGGCAAACGGCGCTAACGACAATCCCAAGCCACAACTTCCAATTGCGCACCAAAGGAGCCTCTCCCCAAGCGCGGGTCAGCCGCGCGATAGCGTGTCTGCAACAATGCCGCGGCAGGCATACCCGCGTCAAACAGGCATGATACTCTGCGCATACCGGTCTGTCAATTCCAGGACTTACGCGGTGGCACGTTTTTTATCTCCACAGTGCCTGCGGCAGCGTGGCACTCCCGATCAAAGTGGCGCGGTGCGACGGCAAAGCCGCACCGCACCACAAAAGAAGATACGCACCGCTCTGCCGAAGGCCAAAAGAAAGAGTCGTCACGCGGCTCGTCCGTGAGGCGACTGCGTAACTCCCGTCAATTACACCACGTCATCTTGACAAAGCCAATAAAGTTGTCTAAGATTATAAAGAATACTGTCAACGTTGTGCGAGGAAGTCAGCATGTCTGCCGAACAGATGAATGCGCCGGCGCCGGTCTTCGACCGCACCGCGCTACGGTTCAATCAGGCGATGATCATCACCCTGCTGCTGGTTGCATTTGTTGTCGATCTCCCGTGGCTGGTCGTGGCGGTCGCGGTGGTTATGGCGCTTGGGACGGCGTCGCCAGCGCTGGCGCTCTTTCAGCGCCTCTACCGCGATGTACTGCGCCCCGCCGGGTTGCTGCGCCCCGACATCCACCACGAAGATGCGGCGCCCCACCGTTTTGCGCAGGGGATGGGCGCAGCAGTGCTGATCCTGGCGAGCGTCGCGCTGTTCGCAGGCGCCACGACAGTCGGGTGGGCGCTGGGGCTGCTGGTTGTCGTACTGGCAGCCATCAACCTGGTGTTTGGCTTCTGCGTCGGCTGTTTCATTTTCTTCCAGCTTCAGCGCCTGCGCCCATCGCACTAATCGAGCGATCACGCAGACGTTGAGTAACATCGATCGCTCCTGCAAGTATAGACATTTAATGGAGCATGGAGAGAGGCGGCTTCTTACGGGTCAGGCTTGTGCACTCCAGATCCCGACGGAAACGATGATTGATCGATTACTGCTTATCGTGGCGATTGCCGCCGTTGTTGCGCTGGTGTGGGCAGGCATCCGCATCTGGCGCGCCTGGAAGGTTCGCGCATTGGCGCACGAAATGCCGTTTGCCGGCATCATTCCAACCGGAAAACCGGCGGTTGTCGGCTTTTCGACGCCTGGCTGCGTCGAGTGCCGCACCCGTCAGGCGCCGGCGCTGGCGCACCTGGCGGCGGCACTGGGTGAAACGGTGACGGTGCGCACCCTGGCAGCGCCGGATTACCCGCACCTCGTTGATCGTCTTGGCATTCTCACCGCTCCGGCGACGGTCGTGCTCGATGCGGCTGGTGCGGTGCGCTTTGTGAATCTGGGATTCACCGATGCTGCAACGCTTGCTGTGCAGGTCGGCAACGTTGAACGTCCGGCGCCGCAAACCCGGCATGATGCCCTCGCTGCATGAGGTCCTGGCTCCCTCGACAGCATCAATCCGCTATCAAACCCAGGCGGTGCAGCCAGCGTTGTGAGAAACCAAAAGCGCGCGCTCCGGCTGCGCCTCCGGCAACAACCAGGCGCATGCGCCGGAGCGCCTGAAGATCCGCGTGATGGCGCAATCCTTCGCGCGTCTGCGGGTCCTGTGTTTGCACCAACACCAGCGCCCGATCCCACACATCGCGCCGCCAGTTGCTGATCAGGCGGGAGGTGCACCACTCGTCGAGCGATCCAAACGCGGCATCGACGATGTTCATGGCTGGCGAGTAGCGTTCCAGCACGGTGTCCTGCACGGTATCGATCGTTTCGCCGATGATCGTATTCACTATCAGGTAATCGTTGTACCGCGAGTCGCGCAGCGACGGCGCCAGATCGCCCCACTCGTCGCGCAGCAGATCATCGAGCACAAGTGTCAGATCGCAGTTGATGTGCGCATTGACGCCGAGCAGGAGATGGACCAGCGGCGGCACATGCAGGGTGCGTGTCAGGTCGTGCGCCTGCCGCCAGACCTCCGGCAGCCAGCCGGCGCCGCGCTCATACCCTTCCAGAGCGATGAAGTAGTACTCGGCAAACCGATGCACCAGCGCATACATCCAGGCATCGTCGTCGAAACGTCCTGCCGCGACGCCATCGAGCATGTTGCGCGTCATCAGCGCATAGCACGCCAGAAAGATCGCCCGGCGGTCGCCGGTCGCTTCCCAGAGTTCGACATGGGTGTGCATACGTTCGAGCAGGGAGTGGTGTATCATTGAATGGCACCTTCGCATCAGGCGACAAACGCTTGTTCAGCGCAAACAGGTCGCCGGATTGACACTGAAAGGAATGGTTCGATGGATACCGCTGAACTGCGCAAACAGTTGACGAACATGCTAATCGAGCGCCAGGCGCACATGATCTTCGAGGACGCGGTCGCCGATTTTCCTGAGTCGCATATCAACACGCGCCTGCCAAACTGCCCCTACACCTTCTGGCATTTGCTGGAGCATCTGCGCATCTGCCAGCGCGACATTCTGGAGTACATCCAGTCCGACCATTATACCTGGCCTGACTTCCCCGACGACCTCTGGCCCAACCCGGCGGCAACCACCGATCAGGCTGGCTGGAACCGCACTGTTGCGCAGTTCCTTGCTGACCGGCAGCAACTGGTGACGCTCATCAACGATCCCGGCGTCGATCTCTTTGCGCCATTGCCAAACAGCGGCGCGTATCGGCATTCAATCGTGCGCGAGATCGCTATTATCGCCACCCATAATTCATACCACATCGGCGAACTGGCGATCATGCGCAGCGTGATAGGGTTATGGCCCTCAGTCTAATACTATAAAAACACCCACAAAGGCACAAAGACTCCGCATGGAAGTCGGTCGATGATGGTTCGTCCTTCTCGCATAAAAAGCCTCTGTGCCCTGGCGCCTTCGTGTACGATTCAGAAGGACGCTGGTGCATCTCCGGGCATCACATCGTAACCCTGAGTACTGGAATGCTCGCAGTCAGCGTCGCCAGGGCGACGACCTCGGCGATTTCACAGAGCGCGCCATAGGTATCGCCCGTCAACCCGCCGAGGTCGCGCGTCCACCAGCGTCCCAGAAGGTGAGTAACCAGCCAGACGAGCGCCAGTGCGATCAGACCGTGTATGCCTCCCAGCGCCAGCGCCAGGATCAGCGCCGTACTGCTGGCAACCAGGAAATCGCCAGGGCGCAGTTGCGACTGGAAGGTGCGTCCCAACCCTCCTTCGCGCGCCGGCGGAAAGCGCACAATGCCATAGACACCCGCCCAGCGTCCCAACACCGGCGCGAGCACTGCCGCCGTGAACCAGGCATCTCCGGCAGCCGCCAGAAACACCGCCTTCAATCCCAGCACCGCCGCCAGCGCCAGCGCTCCCATCACCCCGATCCGGCTGTCGCGCATGATTTCCAGTTTGCGATCGCGCGACCGCCAGCTCATCACGCCGTCAAAGGTGTCACTCAAGCCATCGAGGTGCAGCCCCGCCGTCAACACCCCCCAGGCGACCACCAGCACAACCGCACGCACGGTTTCGTTCCAGAGCGCCCCGGCGCTCCAGCCGACGATGGCAAGCAACGCGCCGAGCGCCAGTCCTGTGAGGGGAAAGTACGGAATGGCGCGCGGAATCGCCTCCGCCGTCATCGGCGGCAACCCTGGCACGGGAATGACGGTCAGAAAGCGCAATGCCTCGCCGATGGGCCACAACGGACCCCACCAGTTGCGCGGCGCGTGCTGCGACGTGGTATGCTCAGAGGACATCGAGTGTGTTCCTGTCTCAATACGGAGGTCGTGTTCTATGGATCCGCGTGGCGTGATGCTTTTGTTTGGCGCCATCGTCTTTGAACTGATCGGAACCAATGCGCTCAAAGCTGCCGATGGCCTTACACGTCCGCTGCCAACGTTTCTGGTGATTGCCGGTTACAGTGCCTCATTTTATCTCATGTCTCTCAGCCTGCGCACGATCCCGCTCGGCATCGCCTACGCCATCTGGTCGGGATTGGGGACGGCTGCGATTGCGATCATCGGCGTGATGGTATGGCGCGAACAGTTGAACCTTGCGGGAGTCATCGGCATTGTGCTGATCATTGCTGGCGTCGTGCTGCTGAACATGTTTGGCGGGGGCGAAGGTTGAAGGCACGTGGGAAGGTTGCAGGTTGCAGGTTGCAGGTGAGCCGTTGAACGTGGAACGCGGAACGTAGACCGGTCGCCAGCCACACGGTAGGGTCCCCCCTCGTGGGCGCCCACGGGGACGGCGGCACGTGGAACGTGGGACGGTTACGGGTAGGGGCGCGCCAGGGTATGGACGGGTTGCGGAGTGAACGTTTCAATGACACAAAGGCGGCAGGCAGGACAGTTGCAGGTGGCAGGTCGAGCCATTGCATTGCAACGGACTGTATGTAGCACGAAGGTGCGAAGGTGGGAAGGGGGAAGGGGGAAGGTGGGTTCCTAACCCCTGACCCCTAACTGCGGCACTTCATTGACCACGCGCACGATCGGTCCGCCGCCATAGACATCAATCGCGGTCAGGCTCCCCAGATCGACGCGCCAGCGCCAGTAATCGGTTGGCGCCAGACCAGTGATGCTGCACAGGATCAGTTGAATAGGAGCGGCGTGGGTAACGACGAGGATGCGCCCGCCGGGATACCTGCTTAACAGGCTGTTCCATGCCTCCAGAACGCGCGCATTGACCTCAGCGAGACTTTCGCCGCCTTTCGCCCGGCCATGCAGCGCATTGGCGAAGCGCGCGACCGCTTCTTCGGGGAAGCGCGCGCGCACCTCGGCATACGTCAATCCTTCCCAGCGACCGTGGTCTGTTTCGCTCCAGCGCACATCCTCGACCACCGCGATTTCCCGCTTCCGCAACACTTCCGCCACGGTTGCACGCGCCCGCTCGCAGGGGCTGACGACAGCAACCGTGAAGGAGATCCGCTGCAGGCGGCGCGCCAGCGCCTGCGCCTGCAGGACGCCGAACGCGGTCAGCGGGCTATCGGTTCGTCCCTGAAAGCGACGCTGTTTGTTGAGTGGCGTTTGCCCGTGTCGAACAAGCCAGATAGCGGTGCGCATAATCGCATGATAACAGAAATCCAGGGTTTGCCCGTGAAAGGTGGTGCTATAATACGACATGTGCAAACGGTCACAAAGCCGACAACGACCGGTTCAGACTCCGGCGCCATACTCTCGCTTCCCCCGTTGCCGCCCAACCTTCGTCCCTTCCCGGTGCCGAGGCGGCGGCGCTTTCTTCGTGTATCCTGGTTTTTTTTCCGGGTGATTGTCCATGTCTTCATTTTCGACATTCTGTTCAACCGCTACCGCCTGACTCGCTGGTATGCGCAGCGTACCGGCGTCGCCCGCTATCAGCGCATCGCGCGCGAATTTCGTCGTCTGGCGGTGCGGATGGGCGGTGTGCTGATCAAACTTGGACAGTTTCTCAGCGCCCGTGCCGATGTGCTGCCTGCGGCAATCACCGATGAGCTTGCCGGCCTGCAGGACGAAGTGCCGCCCGCGCCGCTGCCGTATGTGCTGCAAACGCTCATTGCCGAACTGGGCGCATCGCCCGAGCGGATTTTTGCGCGCTTCGACCCGACGCCGGTCGCAGCAGCATCACTCGGACAGGTGTACTATGGCGAACTCCACGACGGGAGGCCAGTGGCAATCAAGATTCAGCGCCCGCGCATCGACGAAATCGTCGAAATCGACCTGAGCGCCGTGCTCTGGGCAGTGCGGATTGTGAAGAACTATCCACTGATCCGGCGGCGCGCCGATCTGGAACTTCTCTTCGAGGAATTCGCCCGTGTTCTGCGTGAGGAACTCGACTATGTGAGCGAGGCCCGGCATGCGCTGCGGTTTCGCGTCAATTTTGCCGACACGCCGGGGGTATACTTTCCAAAACCCTATCCTGACCTCTCGACACAGCGTGTGTTGATTATGGAACGTGTGGATGGAATCAAAATCACCGACTACGCTGCGCTCGAGCGCGCTGGCGTCGATCGCACCGAAGTCGCCACTCGCCTCAATCGCACGTATCTGAAACAGTTCTTCATCGACGGCTTCTTCCATGCCGATCCGCACCCCGGCAACATCTTCGTGCGCGTCGAGGGTCCGCCGCCGCCGCAAACCAATGGGGTCAAACCCGGCGCGCCCTTTACGCTCATTCTCCTCGACTGCGGCATGGTCGGGTATCTGCCGCCAACGACCATGGAGATTATGAGGAACGGCGTGATCGGGCTGGCAACCAACGATCCGGAACGGATTGTGGAGGCGCTCGACCGTCTGGGCATGATTCTGCCCGGCGCCGACCGGCGTCCGATCATTCAGGCGCTTCAGATCATCCTGCGCCATACCTATGCCCGCTCGCAACGCGAGTTGACCAACATCGACGTCGAGAAACTGTTTGATGAAACGGAGCATCTCGTGCGTGATCTCCCTTTCCAGATCCCGCAAGACCTGATCTACCTGGGGCGAGCGATCAGCCTGGTGAGCGGAATCGTGACCGGATTGCATCCTGACATTAACCTGTTCGAAGAAACGCAGCCGTTTGCGCAGGCCATGCTCGACCGCGAACGGCGCAACGGCGACTGGCTGGAAGAGATCCACCGCGAAGTGACGGCGCTCAGTCAGGTGGCGACGACGCTGCCGCGCCAGATGGATGCCTACTACAAAGCCGCCAACCGGGGCGAATTACAGATGCGCGTCGATCTCTCGCGCCTCGAACGCGGAATGAAGCGCGTCGAACGGGCGACGAACCGGCTCTCCGGCGGCATTATCGCGGCTGCGCTGTTTATTGGCGGGGTGCTGCTGCGGATTAATGGGTTCACCGACGAGGCGTTCTGGTCGTGGGCAGCGGCGGCTGGCGCCACGCTCTGGACGATCTGGCCCCGCAATGATCGCTGAGTGCAGCGTATGGCTTCAGAACCCGCACCATCTCGCCTCGCACGGTACACCGCCGCCCTTTCCCGACGCCTGGCGCGGCTCCGTACCCTTCCCGACGGCGTCATCGTCGATCAAACACTATCACATATGCGTCTCTGGGTCATCAAGGACGCAACATTCATCAGCCTCTTCTTTCTGAACCCGGAAAACGGCGCCCTCGACGGACCGATGTCGCGGATCGATATCGAGCGGCCGCTGCATCTCCTGGGACCATACACGCGCGCGCTCCTGCTCACGCTTCTCTGGCGTCCGGCGCCGCAGCGCGTCTGTATGCTCGGTTTCGGTGGAGGACGCATCTCGCTGGCACTCCACGCCCATCTGCCCGATGTGGTCATCGACAATGTTGATATCGATCCGGCGTTCGAAGCCGTCGCTGCTGACTATTTCGGCGTCATCTTCGATGAACGGCAGCGTCTCCACATCGCCGATGCTCAGGCGTATCTCCGGTCAACGCCGCATCGTTACGACATCATCATCATGGATGCGTTCAGCGACGCTCGCGATAATCTGAGTCATCTGGCGACGGCGGAGTTCTACGCGCTCTGCCGGGAACGTCTGCTGCCCGGCGGGGTGATTGGCATCAATATGTTGCGCAGCGATCCGCATTTTTCCACAAAAGTGGAGGTCTTCCGTTCCGCGTGGCGCACCACCCTGGCGGCGCCATTGCGTCATTCCCTGGTTGTGTTTGGCGCCGGTCATATGCCTGTCTCGATCACCGATCTCAGCGCCCGTGCCAGACATCTTGTGCAGCGGTACGGCTTCGATGCCGACCTGAGCGACCTCGCGGCGACATTGCGCCCATTGCGCATGATCAAACTCTGGTAATGGGCGTCCGGTATACTCCATACCGTCGGCAGGTGCAGTCTGCCGTTTGCCCGTTCCCTGAAGAGCCAGGTGCGCCATGGAGAACACTCGCTACTACCTGGGGTTCAACCGGGTGAATGGCATCGGACCAGCCCGCCTCGACCGTCTGATCGAACGGTGCGGCTCTATCGCAGCCGCCTGGCATGCGTCGGCGGCTGAACTTGCTGCTGCTGGATTGGAACCCAAACTGATCGAAGCCCTGATCGAAACACGGCGCACACTCGATCTTGATCGCGAGATGGAACGCGCCCAGCGCGCTGGAATCACCCTCATCGACCGCGAGAACCCTGCGTATCCTGCATCCCTGCGCCACATTCCTTCACCTCCGCCGCTGATCTACGTGCGCGGCGCCCTTTCCGACGCCGACGACTGGAGTGTCGCGGTAGTCGGCACGCGCCAGCCGACCTCCTACGGACGCGAAGCCACCCGCCGCCTGACGACCGGGCTGGTCGAGGCGGGGGTGACGATTGTGAGCGGTCTGGCGCTGGGCATCGACAGCATTGCACATACTGCGGCGCTCGACGCTGGTGGACGCACCCTGGCGGTTCTGCCATGCGGCGCTGATATGGTCTACCCCGAACGACATGCCGCTCTGGCGCAGCGTATTGCCAGCAATGGCGCACTGATCTCGGAGTTTCCGCCCGGCGCGCGACCCATCCCGCAATTCTTCCCGGTGCGCAACCGGCTGATCAGCGGTCTGGCGCGCGGGGTGCTGGTGGTGGAAGCCGGGGCGAAGAGCGGCGCGCTGATCACCGTCGATTATGCGCTCGAACAGGGGCGCGATGTCTTTGCTGTGCCGGGACCGATTTTCAGCCCGCGATCTGAAGGCGCCAACCAACTGATCCGCAATGGCGCCGGTCTGGTGACATGTGCAGGCGACATTCTGGAAGCGCTCGATATGAGTGTGGCGGCCAGCCAGCAAGAGGTGCGCACCGCCCTCCCCGATGATCCGGTCGAGGCTGCGGTGCTGGCGCTGGTCGGGTACGAACCGCTCCACATCGACGATCTGCAACGTCGCACATCCATGCCGGTCTACGAAGTGTCTGCCGCACTGGCAGTCCTGGAACTCAAAGGCTTTGTGCGTCAGTGTGCGCCAATGTGCTATGTTCTCACACATTGACCGAATGACCTGATCGACTGGCGTACTAGGCGCCATGTAACGCGGGGACTATCGGGCTATTGCCAGGCGAGCGGGCAAACCTTAAAATCAAGGTAAAGAGGTCGAGCGCCCTCATCATTCCACAACGTTTTTCCGGAGCGCGTCCATGTCTTTACCATATCGCATTGCAGTTCTCATCACGGCCGTTGCGCTGAGCATGATACCGCTCACGCTCTCTGCACAGACCACTGCTGATCCCCCTGCCGACATTGGCGAACCAGCGAGACACGTGGAAGCGGACCCTTCCATTTCTGCCGCAGACGCAGTTGCACCGGCGGCGACCGTGGGCGTTTATCTGCCGCTCGTCGTTGTGCCGGGGACGACCAACAACAGCGGTGCAACCACCATATCACCGCCTGCCCAGCAGGTCGTCGATCTGACGAATCAGTATCGTTTGGCGGCAGGATGCGCCCCGCTGACGGTTTCACCACGGTTGACAGCCGCCGCTGCTGCGCACAGCCAGGACATGGCGACGAACAACTTCTTCAGCCACACCGGATCGGATGGCTCCACCCCCTGGGATCGCATCCGGCGCACGGGGTATACGTACTCAACGGCAGCCGAGAATATTGCAGCCGGGTATCGCACTGCCGAACAGGTGGTGCAGGGATGGTATAGCAGTTCGGGTCACCGGCAGAATATGCTGAACTGCAACCTGCGCGAGATCGGCGTCGCCTATGCCGATGGCGGTTCATACGGAAGGTACTGGACACAGGTCTTTGCTACTCCTCGTTGAAAACAGAATCAGGGTGCGGTGTGCCGCACCCTGATCTGTTTTTCCCCGAGATCAAATCGAGTTTATTCCGCATCATCTTCGGAGTAGCGCGGTGGTGGGCGATCATTGCGCGAAAAACCTCCAGACCCACGGTCGTCGCGGCGGTCGTTGCGGTAGTAGCCGCTGTTGCGGTCGTCGCGGCGAGAGTCACGCGGTCCACTGCGCTCGTCGCGGCGGAAATCGCGCGGTCCACTGCCACTGCGGTCGTTGCGGTAGCCGCTGTTGCGGTCGTCGCGGCGAGAGTCACGCGGTCCACTGCGCTCGTCGCGGCGGAAGTCGCGCGGTCCTCCACCGCTGCGCTCGTCGCGACGCTCGCTCCGGTACCCGCTCCCCCGCTCGTCACGGCGCTCGCTCCGGTACCCGCTCCCCCGCTCCTCGCGACGCTCGCTCCGGTACCCGCTCCCCCGCTCCT
>ERZ1685332.52-NODE-52-length-37321-cov-15.702732_pt1 | contig 37321 bp, 31 predicted proteins | sample MGYA00580193_ERZ1685332 | MGnify/ENA primary metagenome ERZ1685332 (study PRJEB41501, sample SAMN08275520) | hot springs metagenome | biome: alkaline hot spring; material: microbial mat | place: Russia: Ush-Beldyr | collected 2015-07 | depth 0.5 m m ...
AGAACAAACGGGCGACACGAAAACCGCTGTGGCCGGAGTCGAAGACAGGGGGGCTAGCGCCGCGGCTGGCGCAACCGGCGTCGGCGCGATTGAGGTCCCACGAGCCGCCACGCAGCACGTATACGCTATCAGTGTTTCCAGTGTAAATATTTTCCGCGCTCACCTCACCTTTGAACGGATAGTCCAGCACCGGCGTGCTGCACCACTCCCAGACATTGCCGGACAGTTCCTCGGCCCCGCAGGCCGCCGCGCCGTGGGGAAAGATGCCCACGACCGACGTGCCGCCGATCCTGCTCTCATAGGTGTTCGCCCGAATGCTGACAATTATATCACCGGTTGGGGTTGCTGTCACGTCATTCCAGTCGCCCCACGGGTATTCGCGGCGCCCGGCGCGCGGGTCGCCCTCCGGCAGCGCCAGGGGGTAGGCCGCCGCGCGCTCCCACTCCGCCTCGGTCGGCAGGCGCACCTCTTCGTCCTTCGCCAGTACGCCCAGGTCGTGCAGCCAGGCGTTCACCCACCAGGCGAAGGCTGTGGCGGCGTACCACGTTACGCCAACCACCGGGTGGTTGCCCTCGCCGGCGCGGTAGCGCGCCCCGGGCCAGTAGTACGGGCGGAAATCGTCCGGTTTTTGCCTGTGCTGCTTCATGAGGTCCTTCAGCCGGTTCGCCGCCGCGACGGCTTTGGCTGTGCCGCGCCCGGCCAGCGCCTCGACGAACAGCAGGTACTGGCGGTTGGTCACCGGGAAGCGCGCCAGGGCGAAGGGCCGGCGGATGGCGTAGTCGAACTGCGGCTTCTCGTCGTCCCAATTTCCGTGATCGTCGCCCATGCTGAACACCCCTGGCTCGATCCTGGCCGCCCAGTAGTCGTCTTTCGCCAGGTCGAGGCCGGGGCGCTCAGTGTCGGCGTCGAGCCGGTCGAGCATGGTCGCGGCGCGGTTGCGCAGCACCGGATCGGGATGCGCGGCGGTGCGCCAGTCTTCCGTGAGGGCGGCGAGGGCGCGCAGGCGGGCGGTGGTTGTGTCGCGCAGCGGGGTCAACTCTTCCACCGCGCCGATGTCGGCGAGCGCGTCGGCGGCAAGCAGCAGGTTCTCTGGTGTACCAGTCTGGAGCAATCCGTCCAGCAGCCGCTCCGTCTTGGGGAATTGCTGCCCGTTGCTCCAGGCCCCGGCGGCGAGCAGCAGCGTCTCGCGCCAGCGGTCATCATTGGCGCGTTCCAGGAGAAAGGCCACGCTATCCGGCGCGCCATTGCGGTTGTCGAGGCTGTCGAGCGCGCGCCGCCAGGTATTCCTGGAAGGTGTAGTGTGAGAAGGAGTACAGGTCGTCGCGCTGCTGAATGATCCCGCTGTCCACCGCCAGGCGGTGCAGCAGGTCGCGCACCCGCTCGTCCGCCGCCTCGCGGTCCATCTTCAACCGTTCAACATACAGCGGGCTGAGCCATTCCTGCGCCTGGCTCAACGTCACCTCGCGCACCTGGCGCGGCTGTTGTTGCATCGCCAGCGCCAGCGCCTCCAGCCGCCGCTGCTCGCTCGCCAGTTGCGCCACGCTCATCGTCAGCGTATCGCTGGCGACGTTCTGTTTGCGCCAGAGATCGAGCAGCAGTTCGATCAGTTTCTCGTACAGTTTTGCTCGCTGGTCAGGCAGTCTCACGTTGTTGAACTGGAGCAGCGCCATTACCGCCAGTAGCAGCGGATTGGCTGCCATCTCCAACAGACGTTCGTTGCGCTGAATCGCCTCCCAGAGTTGCTCCGCCTGATCGGCGGCAGCATCCTGCCTGCGCCGCCCGATCGCCTCCAGGCGCGCGTAGACAGCATCGAACCACGTATGGACCAGCGCCTGCGCCTCATCCGCATCGAGCGGGCTGAGATGGCGCTCCAGAAAATCGGTCAGGTAGATGTTCTTGCCATAGCCCGCCGTGCGGCTGGCGATGACGTAGCGTTGCCGGTCATAGCGTTTGGCGAGATTGTCAATCACCTGGGCGAGATAGGCGCGGCGCTGATCGTCACCGGCTTCGTCCAGCCCGTCGAGCAGCAACAGTACCCCGCCGTCATTCCGTTTAATCAGCGACGACAACGCCGCCTCTGGAAGATCGCAGTACTTCGCCGCCTCGCGGTCCAGCCAGTTCAGGAAGAGGTCGGGCGGCGCGCCAGCGTAGCTTTGCCGTTCCCCCACCGGCAGTTCTTTCAGATCGGCCGGGAGCGTCGCGGCGAAGAGGGTCAGACGGACGTAGATCGGCAGGGGCGCCTGCCGCAGATGCAGGCGCAGTCCGGCCTCCGGTTCGGCGAGCAACGCGGCCCGGCCCGCGCGATACGCCTCGGCGAGCCGCAGCGCCGCGTAGCGCAAGGTGGTCGTCTTGCCGCTGCCCGCGTCGCCGAGCAGCAACAGGCGGGTAGTGGTGGCAGGCGGGGGATCGCTCGCGGAGTTCTCACCGAACATTACTTCCCATTCGCCCCGGCTGGCAGACGCCGACGAATCCGCCGCGATCAACTCCGGCTCGCTCAGCAGTTCAAACACGTACCTGCCGCTGTTCTTGTCCCATGCAGGCTTGTTCTGCCGCTCGCCACGCATACGCTGGCGGTAGGCTTCAATCGCCTGACGTTCGACGACCCGCAGCGGCACATGCACCGCCGCCAGGCTGAGTTGCACCTGCTCGGTGGCGATGCCGAGGGGCTGCGTGAAGCCATACTCGGCGCACAGCCAGTCCAGGTAGCGCGCGATGCCCTGGGGCAGCGCCGCGCGGCGCTCTTCGGCCTCCTCCGCGCGCCTGACCTGCTCCTTCTCCCGCTCGCGCCGCACCTCTTCTTCAAGGTCGCGCCGCTGACCTCCCGTCATCCGATCAACCCGGCGCACGAATCGCTCGCGCCACGGTTTCACTGCCGCAACGGCGATGGTGAATAGCGCGAACACGATGACCGCTGGCCACCCCCAACGTTGCAACGACTCCATCAGCGCTTCAGCGCGATCCCTGCCAAAGATCAGCACAAGGATGGGATGCGCGGTTGTCGGCGCCGGCGCCGGCTGCGGTCCAGGCGTCGCAATCGCGGTCGGCGTTGGCGGCGCGGCGGTCGGCGTCGGCGGCGCGGCGGTCGGCGCGGGGGTGGGGGGAGGCGTGGGAGCGGGTTGCTGCGCAACGGCAGGCGCGCCCGCGACGCACAGCGCGACCAGGCACACGCAACGGCGATCCATCGAACGAGAGGACGAGGTGTAACGTGCACAGCGCATCTCCTGGAGAGACGATGGGTGCAACACAACTATTATATATGTTGCGGGTTGGAGGGTTGAAGGTTGAACGTGAAGCGAGGCAAGAGGCGAGAGGCAAAGAGGCAAGAGGTGGAGAGGTTGCAGGTGGAAGACGCGCCTGACCCTTTGAGGTCTTCGCCGTGCATCCGTCCTGGTCGGTAAACGTGACCGGCGGCAGGGAGCGCAGGCGCGCTGGGGTCCTCGTTCGACTGCAGGGGTCTTGGTGGAAAGTGGAAGGGCGCCCCGACGTCCTTTTCGCGGGCGCGCACGGGGGGCGCCCCTACAACCCTGGGCGCCCACGGGGGGGGCACCCCTACGCCGGCGCTGCCGCAATCCGTGGTGGGATGGGGCGAGCGCGCACGGGGGGCGCCCACGGGGGGCGCCTTTCACGCCCCTGCTGCGGACGCCCACGGGGGGCGCCCCTACAACCCTGGGCGCCCACGGGGGGGCGCCCCTACGCTGGCGCTGCCGCAATCCGTGGTGGGATGGGGCGGGCGCGCACGGGGGGCGCCTTTCACGCCCCTGCTGCGGACGCCCACGGGGGGCACCCCGACGTTGGCGCTGCCCGGTGCGGATGCCCACCAGAGACGCTCCGACAGAGCGCGTTTGTCTGTGCGCTGGTGTGGTAGGGGTCAGGGGTTAGGGGTTAGATCGCCTGCCTTAACTTTCCACCTCTCACTTTTCCACCTTGCACCTGCAACCTGCCACGCACAACGCGCGCACAGGCGCGCCGCCAGCGCGTCCCTACCGGTAATTGTCCCATTTCAGCGTGGAAGATTCGCCGTTGCGGCGCCACCCTCCCACGTTCAACCAGCAACCTTCCACCAACGACGCCTCACCCGCGCGCCAGCAGATAGTCGTGCGCGGCGAGCGCAGCGCGTGCGCCCTCGCCAATGGCGATCAGCGTGTGCTCGCCGTACACCGCCGTCACATCGCCAGCGGCGAACAACCCTGGTACCGAGGTGGCATTCCGCTTATCCACAATGATGAAACCATCGGCATCGGTTTTCACCAGGTCCTTCACCATCGCCGCGTTCGGCGTCAGCCCCATATCAGCGAACGCGGCATCCACCGAAAGACGCCGCACCTTGTCATTCTGCGCGACGACGACGGTATCGACCGATGATGTACCGGTCACTTCGCTCACCGTGTACCCTTCGAGAACCTCGACGTTCGAGCGCTTCCGCAGCACAGCAAAGATCGGGTCATCGTGCGGGAACTGCGGCGCGACCAGATACATCTGAGCAGCCGTGCGGGCGAGTTCGGCGGCGCCGCGCAGGGCGCGCTGCGTGCATCCAATGACGACCGCCGTCTTCCCGGCGAGTGCGCGGGCATACGTCACCGGCGTATACCCGATGCCATGGTTGATGAACTCGCGACCCGGCGCTTCCACCTGCTTTGGCGCAGCGCCCGATGCGATAATCACCGCTGCCGCCTGCAACGTCCCGGATCGTTCCGTTGCGACCTTGAACACGTCGCTTTCCTTCGTCACCCGGTGTACCCGGTCGAACAAAGCGCGCCCGCGTTGCGTCGTCACCTGTCGCTCGAATTCGTGCACCGTCTCCGCACCCAGGCGTGTCACCTCTTCCGGCGCCGTTTCAGGCGTATCGAGGTGCACAAGAATGTGCCCGACCAGAAAGTCGGTGTCGGCGTGCATGGTGAACTTCTGGTTGATCTTCCCGCCCAGGTTTTCGTAAACGACCATCACGTCAAGTTGCTTGTCGAGGGCATAGGCCGCTGCCGCCAGGCCGGCGGCGCCGCCGCCGACAATGATCAGGTCGTGCATGCTCCCCCTCCTTGGGTTTCGTACCTTGCTGCAACCGGCTCACAAGCCGGAGACGACCGCCAAGATACCGTTCTTATCCTTTGAGACGAGTTCTCGTCAGCGTCAACACCCCCTCTACCTCGCCATCGAGGCCAATCAGCAGATCTTCCGCCTGAGCGCGCGCCTCTCGCGCAAAGATCTGATCTTCGATCACCGTCAGGTTGCTTTCGACATTGATCAACGCCGCCGGAACCGCTGCACGGATCAGGAGCGCAGCAGCAGCAACGTCGGTCACTGCTGTTCGATTTCCATAGCGAGCAAGCGGAGCGCAGAGCGGCAGGAGTGCAGCAGCGGCGCGCGCAGTGCGGAGCGGGATCTCAGTCGCCTGCCGCATGACTTTCTGAATCGCAGCCCGTCGGCTTGCCGCGTCCGCTTCGGTGGTGCGCGGCAGTTTGTAGACTGCCGACAACTGATTGAACACATCAATATCCGCCTGCGCCAGTTGTTGCAATTCGGCGCGATACGCTTCGGCGCGTTCACGGATGGCTTTCGCTTCTGCTTCGAACTCAGCGTACTGCTTCTTGCCGATCGTCAGGTCGCATACCATCGTGATCAGCCCCGCCGCCATCGCGCCGGTCAACGCCGCAACGCTGCCGCCGCCCGGCGTTGGCGCGCTGCTGGCGAGACGATCAAGAAATTGTCCGATTGTCATCTCAAGGAGTGTGTCGCTCATGCATGCCTCCCTGCTCATTCGCTGTTCGCGGGGCGCGTTGCGCTTCCGCTGCCTCGTGCAGCGCGCCTGCAACGGCGCTGCGCACAACGCTCCGCTGTTCGCCGCTGCGCAGATGCTTCACGACGACTTCGCCACGCGCCAGTTCATCGGGACCGAGCACCAGCGCATAAGGAATGCCGCGTCGGTCGGCGTACTGGAGTTGCCTGCCAAGTTTTTCGGCGGGATCGAGCGCCGTTTCGATCATCAACCCTGCCCGGCGCAACGCTTGCGCCAGCCGCAGACTCTCCGCCGCCATTTCAGGGTTGAAGAGCGTGACCAGCGCTACTGCGATGGTACCCGACGCCGGTCCCATGCCCAATTCTTCCATGATGTCGTGCAAACGTTCGATGCCAAACGCAAGCCCAACGGTCGGGATCGAGCGCCCGGCGAACATGCCGATCAACTCATCGTAGCGCCCGCCGCCGAGCAGCGACCCCATCGGCGGATTCTGAACAACCGACTCGAAGACGGCGCCGGTGTAGTACGACAGCCCGCGCGCCAGGCGCGGCGCGATCACGACTCGCTCTTCGGGGACGCCCATAGCGCGCGCATAGCCAATGATTGCACGCAGATTGTTGATCGCCTGCTGCGCCCGATCGTCCCCCTGCAACCGCTGTGCCAGTTCGTCCAGCACTTCATCGGCGCCGCCCTGCAGATCGATCATCGCCAGAATACGTTCCGCGGCATCGGCGGCCACGCCGCTCTGGAGCAATTCGTTGCGCACGCCATCGATGCCGATCTTGTCGAGTTTGTCGATCGCGCGATAGACATTCCCCGCAGCCGCTTCATCAAGACCAGAAACGCGCGCGATGCCGCCCAGAACCTGGCGGTGGCTGATCAATGTCGTGAAACCGGTAAATCCGAGCGCAGTCAGCGCATCAGTCAGCACAGCCAGGATCTCCGCGTCTGCCATCGGCGACGACGAGCCGATGATGTCGATGTCTGCCTGCCACAACTCGCGATAACGACCACGACCAGGGCGCTCGCCGCGGTAACTCTGACCGATGGCGTAGCGCCGCCATGGAAACAGGAGTTGCCCCTGATACTGTGCCACAACCCGCGCCAGCGGCACCGTCTGGTCGAAGCGCAGCGCCACCTTGCGCCCGCCGTGATCCTCGAAACGATAGATCAACTTCTCATCATCGCCGATTTTGCCGTCGAGGGTTTCGGCATATTCGATAATCGGCGTCTGCAGCGGCTCGAAACCGTACCGTTCGAAAACGGATGTCAGGGTATTGACGATATACTGCCGCAGGATCATCGCTGACGGCAGGTGATCGCGCATGCCTCGAATATTCTGAACCCGGCTGGACATGGAACCTCGTCGGTAGTATGGTGTGTGATTGTGCGCGTATGGAAAACGAGAGAAGAAACCTTCCCTCAATACGTTGTGCAGTATCATGATACCACAACCGGATACAGTCATTCACGGGAATGGCGCGGTTGCACGATGCACGGTGAAGGTGCGAAGGTCGCAGGTTGATCGTAGGGGCGCGCCGGTGACGCGCCCGCGCCGGTGACGTGCCCGCATCCGTGGCGCGCCCGCGCCGGTGACGTGCCCGCGCCGGTGACGCGCCCGCATCCGTGGCGCGCCGGTGACGCGCCCGCGCCGGTGACGTGCCCGCGCCCATTCCCAGTTCCCCGTTGCGTGATGTAGGGGCGCGCCGCTGGCGCGCCCGCGCCGGTGACGCGCGGTGCCGGTGACGTGCCCGCATCCGTGGCGCGCCCGCGCCGGTGACGTGCCCGCGCCCATTCCCAGTTCCCCGTTGCGTGATGTAGGGGCGCGCCGCTGGCGCGCCCGCGCCGGTGCCGATGGCGCGCGGCGCCCATTCCCCATTGCAGGTTGCAGGCGCGAGGTGACAGGAGCAAGGCAAGAGGTAAGGGACAAGAATCCGGTTCTCAGTTCTCAGTTCTCGGTTCTCGTAACCCTACCATGCCAGCGCGCGGGCGATGGCGCGTTCGGTAGCAACAATGGCGGGAAGCACCATGCAGCGAGTGCGCCCATATTCTGCTGTCAGGCGCCACCCAAGCGTCCGCAGATGCGGTTGGCGACAGCGCCGCATCCAGCGCAGCGCATACCGCACCGACAGATGGCTCAGGCGTACCAGTCGGTCACGCCGCCCAAGCAACGCCACGCCAGGAATGATCAGCGGCCAGCCAGGCAGCACTGGCAGCAACAGCCCAAGAATGCCGATAAGCAATAAAAGCACACCCGTGACACGGCGTGCGATGTTCAGCGGCCCGGCTATCAGCGCCCAAACTCGTTTCATTTCACTCCCAATCGCTGCTGTTGAGTTTGCTGAAAATCCATTAGCCTTTTGCGCTTCCTCGCACAACGCTCCGTCGCGCCGCGCTTTCGTGCTATGGTACGGTTAATAATACCGTATCGAGAAGCGCGACGCCAGGGAAAAAGTTCCTGCATCACCCCTGGTTTTCCCAGACAATCAGCGTCGAGTCGTTGCCAAGTTCGCCTGCCTCGATATAGTTCGGCAGAATGCCGCGCAACTCAAAGCCCGCGCGCAGTTGCGGCGTCAGCGTCGGGTCGGTCAGGACGCCAGCGGCGACCGCCTGCGCATATTCCATTGGACTCATTCGGTCGCGGTAGCGCACATATCCGGGAATCATGCCGCCGCCAACCACGCCGCGCAACCCCAGGCGACGCACCAGGTCTTTGCGTACATTGTAGAGCATGCGCGAAATGCCGCGTCCCCGATAGTCGGGATGCACGCTCATGTCAGCGCCATAGAGCCATTCCCCTTCTGGATCGTGGTTGGTAAAAAAGTTCCCGGCGACGATCCAGTGGTAGGTGTGCGGCGCCAGCGCGATAGCGCCGCTGATGCGAAAGGTGCTGCTCTGCCCGACGACCCGATCGCCATCGAGCGCAACGTGCTGCCCTTCGGGAAAGAGGCGCAACTGCGACTCGAAATGCTCGCGCCGCATCAGTTCGTGATCGGCGAGCGTCGGGAAACAGATGCGCTGGTGCTGCACCAGCTGGTCGATATGCTCAGGGCGCGTGTTGACAATCACGATCTCGCTCATACGTCCTCACCGCGTAACCGTTGTAACTCGACGCGGAGCCGTTCGAGTTCCGCTTCGGCGGCGCGCCGCGCTTCCGCCTCACGCTGCGCCTGTTGCTCGGCGAGGCGCGCCTGTTGCTCGGCGAGGCGCGCCTGTTGCTCGGTGAGGCGCACCTGTTGCTCAGCGAGGTGCGCCTGTTCCTGCGCCGCCTGCGCTCTGGCAAGCGCATCCTGCAAGGCATCGCTCAGGTGCTCGGTGCGCACGACTTCCTGCCCGGTCGCAAGGTCAATCAGTCGGAGCATCGTATCGTCACGATACAGTTTCAGCCCCAACTCACGGCTGATAATGCCGCCATCAGCCTCGAACGGCAGCGCTGCATATTCTCCGTCGATCAGGATAAACCCCTGCAGGGGCGGCTTTAGATACTCACCCAGCGGATCGAACAGGAAATACTCGCGCACGCCAAGCATGGCATAGAGGGCGCGTTTGTTTCCTTTGTCTTCCAGCCTGGTCGAGCGAGAGGTCATCTCCATAACCACGCAGGGAGCGGCGCCTTCCTCCCACAGTTTGTAGGTGCGCCGCAGCCCTTTGCGCACCCCCTTGACCACGAACACATCCGGTGACACGACCGCCGAGGGGTTGCCTTCCTCGTAGTAGAACATCAGGTTGCCGCTCACGTAGATGTCCGGCACGCCACGAAAATGCCGATCCAGCGTTTCGACGATGTGCAGGATTTCGCGGCGATGTGCGTCGGTCTCACCCACGGGTTTGCCATCGCTTTCCGGGTATTCAATCACGGCTGGCGCTGTTATGACCTCAGCCATTCACCCCTCCTTTCCGTTGTGCAACCACACGCAGCGCCTCGTCCAGCACATCGAGCCCTTCGTGCAACTGATCGTCGGTGATGACCAGCGGCATGAGCAGGCGAATGCAGTTGGCGTACAGTCCGGCGCGCATGGTCAGCAGTCCGTGCTCGGCGCAGTACTGCACCACCTCCAGCACCTCATCGGCTGCCGGTTCGCGGCTGGTGCGGTCTTTGACCAGTTCAATCGCCAGCATCGCGCCCAACCCGCGCACATCGCCGACCGGCGCAATGTCGCGCAGCCAGACCGCACCGCGTTCGCGCACAATCGCGCCAATCTGATGCGCCCGGCGTAGCAGTTCGCCGTCGTCGAACATCTTCAACACTTCGAGCGCTGCGACGCATGCCAGCGGATTGCCGCCGTAGGTGCCGCCAATACCGCCGATATGCGCCTTGTCCATGATCTCTGCGCGCCCGGTGGTTGCTGCGAGCGGCATCCCGGCAGCGATCGACTTGGCGCTCACCAGAATATCTGGCTCGACCCCCATCTGTTCCATGGCGAACAGTGTGCCGGTGCGCCCGAAGCCGCACTGCACCTCATCGGCGATCAGCACACTGCCGTTGCGGCTGCAGAAATCGCGCAGGCGCCGCATGAACTCGCGCGGCGTCGGGATGAATCCGCCTTCGCCCTGGACCGGCTCAATAATGACCGCTGCAATCGCCTCTGGACCAATGTGCGCCACCAGCATGCGCTCGAACGCCTCCCAGCAGCGTTCGACCGCCTCATCCTCGCTCACCCCCATCCGATAGGCGGCGGGGAACGGCGCACGGTACACCTCAGGCGCGAATGGTCCGAACGTCTTTTTGAACGTGTACTTGCTGGTGAGGGTGAGCGTTAGCAACGTGCGCCCGTGGTACGCTCCCTCGAATGCAATAATCGCCTGGCGACCGGTCGCGGCGCGGGCGATCTTGATGGCGTTCTCGACCCCTTCGGCGCCGCTGTTCGACAGGATCGTCTTGCAAGGACCGCTGATCGGTACGACCGTATTGAGATATTCACACAGCGCCACGTATGGCTCATACGTGCCGACGAGCGCCGAGAAGTGGATCAGCTTCGCCGCCTGCTCCTGAATCGCAGCCACCACCGTCGGCGGGCAGTGCCCCGCATTCAGGACGCCAATCCCGCCAACGAAATCGATGAACGTGTTACCGTCAACATCGGTCACCAGTGCGCCCGACGCGCTTTCGACGGCGATCTGATGCGCTTTGTAGAGACCATTCGGCATAGCCGCTGCGCGTCGCGCCAGCAGTTCGCGCGAACGCGGTCCCGGAATCGTTGTGCGGAGGTTGATGCTGCGCGTCGGCGTGGCGGTCATGGCGAGTCCTTTCTCTGGCGGCAGGAAGAAGAACAAGCCAGCAGCCGACGACTGCTGGCGATGCCGCTTCCAGTCACTGGCGCTGCGGAAGCATTTCTGACTATAGCACAGGTTCAGGGCGCTGGCAAGGTCACTCTGGTTCGTACCCGCTTGCGTCTTCGATGATCACTTCGTACCCATCATCACGCCGGCGGAAGCGGATGTGCCGCGCGCCTTCGATGCCGCGACGCTGGAGTTCGGCGGCGATATGTTCACGGATTGCGGGCCACAACCCGCCTTCGCCGCTATAGTAGCTTCGCAGCAGCGCCGTCAACTGTTCATCTGCCATCCAGCGCACCATAGGCGCTCCTTCCAATTTGGCTGCATCTCAACCCTTCCTGCTATGATGATACTCCATCGCGCCGGAGGATGCCAGTAACGGCAGCCCGGGGCAGTCATGATTTATCACGAACCACCGTGTAGCATATGCTGTCCCATGTCGCACTGCCCAATCTTGACCGGCGGCGCATGCGCGGAGGTGAACGCTCACGCAAAGCGCACAGAGTCGCACTGGCGCGGGGCTGCGTGCAGTAGAGGGCGCTGCCGCCTGATTCTGCCAGGACTCGCAACCAGGGTCAGTGATGACCGCAAACAACACGCATCATGCGCCGCCCCACGCTACGCTGCTCGACCGACGTGCCCGGCATGTCGCGCCTCGCTTGCAATCAGCACAGAGCGCTCGCCGGTCGCTGTTCAACGTGCAGACGTGAGTGCCCGCGCTGAACGCATGAAGCCCTGCACCAGCAGAGCCGGTTCAGAGCCTCACATATACCCGGCGAGAACACGGCAGCACTCTTCGCGCCCGCAGCCCGACGGTTCAGCCCTTTGCCACGATCAGGCCGCCGCGTCGGGCTGCGCCATAGGAGGCTGCCTGATCATTCCCGCCCGGCTCTGCCCGATCTCCGGCGCCTGCGCACGCACAAGCGCTCCAAGGATACACACCGGCGGTTAATAAAACATTAAGTCCGACTTAATGTTGGTTTCGTGAGTACTTAACGCTGATACGGTACCAATAGAAGTGTTGCGTTGAAATCATCCATGCCTGCACCTGGTGTTGCACCCGCGCGTCCCTCAATGGCGATCAGGAGCGGCGCTGCGCCGATGTGAATTGCGCCACCACTGCAGTCTATGCTGATAGTATGAGTGCGTTGCAAGTATCCCGCGCGCGTGTTAGTGCGCGCGTGTGGCGTGAAAGATTATTGTTTCTCCTGCTGATTGGTCCGAACATGCTGCTCCTGGCAGCATTTACGTTCTGGCCCATGATCTACAACGCCTACCTGAGCACAATCAGCTGGAACTTCCTCAGCCCGATCCGGCGCTTCGTCGGTCTGCGCAATTACGAAACCGTCCTGACCAACGAGATTTTTCGTACTGTTTTGATCAATACCGCAGTTTTCACAGTTGTGTCGGTCGCTGCAACGATGGCGCTCGGACTGGGGCTGGCATTGCTGTTGAACCAGCCGTTGCGTTGGCGCGACGGCGCGCGGGCAGTGCTCTTTACGCCAACCGTCCTTTCAGGCGCGGCGATTGCCATTGTCTGGATCTACATCTTCGATCCGCGTTTCGGGCTGCTGGCGCAAATCCTTGGCTGGTTCGGCATTCTTTCGCCGAACTGGCTTGCCGACCCGAACTGGGCGATGACGGCGCTGTTGATCGTCTATATCTGGAAAAATACTGGCTACGCCGTCGTCATCTATCTGGCAGGGTTGCAGACGATCGACCGGACGCTCTACGAAGCGGTCCGGATCGACGGCGCCGGACCGTGGGGGCAATTCTGGCACGTGACGCTTCCGGGTCTTTCACCGATCATTTTTTTCCTGCTGGTGACCAGCGTTCTGGCATGCTTCCAGGCGTTCGACATCATCCGGGTGATGACCGACGGCGGTCCGGTGAATGCCACCAATATGCTGGTGTACCACCTGTACGAACGCGGCTTCATCCAGTCGCAGGCCGGTCCAGCAGGCGTGGTGGCGATGGTGATGTTTGCGCTGATGCTGATCCTGACCGTCCTGCAGTTGCGCTTCATCGAACGGCGGGTGCATTACAGTTGAAGGTGGGAAGGTTGAAGGCGCGATCAGCGCAGGTAGGAGCGCGCTGCGGGCGTGCTTACAAAGGGGGAGAGGCGGGAGGGGCAAGAGGTGCAGTTCTCAGTTCTCGCACCCCTTAACCCCTGACCCCTAACGACATGGAACAGCAAGCAGGTCTCCAACAACGTGCAGCGATGAAGCGATACAGGCAACGCCAGCGCGCGCTTGCCCTGCGGGAGCGCTGGCTCTGGCGCATGGCAGGGTATGCGGCGATCGTTGTCTCTGCGCTGATGATCGGACTGCCAATCTACTGGATGCTGATTGCATCGCTCAAAACCAGCCGTGAGATTTACACCGTGCCGCCGACCTGGATCCCGCTCAATCCCACGTTGGAGAACTATCCCGCCGCCTGGAGAGCGGCGCCATTCGCGCGCTACTACATCAACAGCATCATTGTGACCCTGGCGACAACGCTCTCGAAGATGACTCTGGCGGTGCTGACGGCGTATGCACTGGTGTTCCTGCGCTTTCCCGGCAAGAACGTGGTTTTCGTGACGGTGCTGGCGGCGCTCATGGTGCCGGCGCAGATCACGATCGTGCCGAACTTTCTGACGATGGGCGATCTCAGGCTGGTCAATACGTACTGGGGGCTAATCCTGCCTGGCGCGGCGACGGCGTTCGGCACCTTCCTTATGCGCCAGTACTTTATGACATTGCCGCGTGAAGTATTTGAAGCAGCCGAGATCGACGGCGCCGGGCATATGCGGCGCCTGTGGGAGATTGCGGTGCCGCTGGCGATGCCCGCGCTGGTGACAACTGGCCTCTTCGCGGTTGTCAATGAGTGGAACGAGTTTCTCTGGCCCCTGATCATTACCAGCACGGAGGACATGCGCACCCTGCCGATTGGCGTGGCGCGCCTGCTCGACCAGGAAGGACTGGCGCGCTGGGGCGTGGTGATGGCGGGAACCATGTTCGTTGTGCTGCCGGTGGTTATCCTGTTCGTCTGGGCGCAACGCTACATTGTTGAAGGCATCGCCGCAGGGGCGGTGAAAGGATAGGGTTGAACGTTGAGGGTGCGAACGTGGAAGGTGGTCGTTGCACGTTGAACATCCCACGCGCTGACACATTCGTTCGCATTCGCTCGCGACGGGGTTGAGGGTTGAAATGACCGGCGCAGTCACATTCGATTGCACCGGTCGCATCAGGCGTCAACCCCAAGCGCAGATGCTCGTGAGAGGAGAGAGGACATCATGGCAAAGATCACCCGACGACAATTCCTGCGCGGTGTAGCAGCCGGCGCCGGCGCGCTGACGCTGGCAGCCTGCGGTGGAGCAGCCACAACCTCGCCGACCGCCGCGCCGCCCACCGCCGAACAGGCGACCGCCGTGCCGCCCACCACAGCGCCGACTGTCGCACCGGCGACCGCTGTGCCGCCCGCGACCATGCCTGCTGGATCGATGGGTTCAACTGTTGAGATCACCTACTGGGGATCGTTCAGCGGCGTTCTGGGCGAAGCCGAACAGGCGACGGTCGAACAATTCAACAGCATGCAGAAGGATGTCAAAGTCAACTACCAGTTCCAGGGCAATTACGAAGAGACGGCGCAGAAACTGACGGCGGCTGTGCAGGCGCGGCAGACTCCCGACGTCAGCCTGCTCTCGGATGTCTGGTGGTTCTCGTTCTACATCAACGGCCAGTTGCAACCGCTCGATGACCTGATGGCAGCCGAAGGCGTCAAGCGCGAGGCGTATGTCGATGTGCTGCTCAACGAAGGCATCCGCAAGAATACGGTGTACTGGATCCCATTCGCGCGCTCAACGCCGCTGTTCTATTACAACAAAGAAGCCTGGGCGGAAGCCGGGCTTGAAGATCGCGCGCCGAAGACATGGGACGAATTCATGGAGTGGGCGCCGAAACTCAACAAAGAAGGGCGTTCGGCATTCGCCCATCCCGGCGCCGCCAGCTACATCGCCTGGCTCTTCCAGGGCGTGATCTGGCAGTACGGCGGTCGCTACAGCGATCCTGACTTCACCATCCGCATTCACGAGGAAAATGGCATTAAGGCGGGCAACTTCTACCGTGACACGACCCAAACCTACAAGTGGGCGACGACGCCAAAGGATGTGACCCAGGACTTCGTCACCGGGTTGTCAGCCAGCGCAATGTTGAGCACTGCTGCGCTGGCGGGCGTCGAGAAGAACGCGCAGTTCTCGGTTGGCACCGGCTTCCTGCCGGAAGGTCCGGCTGGCTTCGGATGCTGCACCGGCGGCGCAGGCATGGCGATCCTGACCGGTTTGCCCGCCGAGAAGCAGCAGGCGGCGATGAAGTGGATCGCCTTCGCAACCGGTGAAGAGTGGACCATTGAGTGGGCGCAGCGCACGGGATATATGCCGGTGCGCAAAGCCGCCGTCGAATCGGAGCGCATGCAGAAATACTTTACCGAGCGACCGAACTTTCGCACGGCTGTCGAGCAGTTGCCAAAGACCCGCCCGCAGGACTCGGCGCGCGTCTATGTGCGCGGCGGCGACCAGATCATCGGCAAGGGGCTGGAGCGCATCACGATCGCCGGCGAAGACCCGGCGAAGGTCTGGATGGATGTCAAGGCGGAACTCGAAGAGACCGCTAAACCGACCGTCGAACTGCTGAAGACGGTCGAGGGTTAGGAGTCAGTGGGTCAGGGGGTCAGAGGTTTCGAGAACCGAGAACCAGGAACCGAGAACCAGGAACCGGTTTTCTCGCCTCTTGCCCCTTGCCTCTCGCCACCTTCCTCTTGTCCCTTGCCCCTTGCCTCTCGCCACCTTCCTCTTGCCCCTCGCCTCACAGATCGACCGCCTTCAACCTGCAACCTTCGACTCCTCCACTTTTCCCACGTTCAACTCGCAACACGAAACGTTCAACCCGACTTGCGATGACTTCTCCATCGTTCTACAATAAAATAACAGGACTTACGCGGTGGCGCGTTTTTTGGCGCCGCCAGAGCCTGCGGCAGCGGGGTGCTCCCGATGTGGGGCGGCGGCAATGCCGCCGCACTGCACCACAAAAGAAGATACGTACCGCGTACCTCCTGTAAAATAAGAACACGTTCAATTCGTGATAACTCCTGTGAGAAATGACCATGTTGCACATAGATATCGGCGTTGTCAAAGTCCCGCGCTACGGCGCATCCGAAAGCGGCGACACGCTTGAAGTAATTGAACGACCCGGCGGAGGTCTGTCGGTGGTGCTGGTGGACGGGCAGGGAAGCGGGCGCGGCGCCAAGACGCTGAGCAACCTGATCGCCACGCGCGCAATTGCGCAACTCAAAGACGGAGCGCGCGACGGCGTGGTGGCGCGCGCCGTCCACGATTATCTCTACACCTATCGCATGGGGCAGGCATCGGCAACGCTTAATATTCTCTCTATCGACTTCGCCAGCGGGAGCCTGCGCGTCTCGCGCAACAACCCGGCGCCGTTCTTTGTCCTCGACACAGGGCGCGTCGAGTTGCACAACGAGCCATCGACGCCGATCGGCTTACATCCCCTTGCCCGACCGGTGATCACCGAGATCGCATTGCGTCCTGGTTTGCAGGTTGTGATGTTCACCGACGGCCTGCTCAGGGCTGGCGAGCGCTACGGGGTCGATATGGAACTCGGCAACTATCTGGCGGGGTGGCACACAGAGGCGGATCAGCCTGCCAAAGCGCTCGCCGAAGCGCTGCTCAGTCGCGCGATGGAACTCGACCGGAACGAACCAGCAGACGACATCAGCATTGTGGTTGCCGCTGTGGTAGAACGCGAAAGCGCGAACCGCGCACGCCGCATGACAGTCAGCGTGCCGATTGAGCGCGTCACCGAACGCCACGAGGAGGCGTTCGATGGCGTCGATGATTGAGTGCGAGACGCGAGGTAAGAGGTGGAGGGTGTGAGAGGCGCGCAACCAGACATAGGCGCTGCCGCGCACCGTCTCTCTGTGGAAATACTGTGGGCTGGCGCCCCCGACGGGATTCGAACCCGTGATCTCCACCTTGAAAGGGTGGCGTCCTTGTCCGCTAGACGACGGGGGCGCACCGCTGCCATTATACCAGAGATTTTTCTGCGATCAAACGCCAAAACAGCGCCAGGGTGCAGGCATGCATTGACAGGAAGCAGGCGCGCGGGCGTTCACGCCCGCGCTGAACGCCCGACGACCCGCTGGCGCGGGGCTGCTCCGGGCATGCGTGGGCGCCGGTTGACGCCTGCTAGCCTGTGTCTCCTGAGAACTGCTGGCTCCGGGCATGCGTGGGCGCCGGGACACGGCGAGCTGCCGCCTGACAATGCGTGCCCAGATCCACTATGCGCGCGGCGCTGGCGTTTTCTCTTTCTCGTCCTGATCGTTGAGGTCCCGCAGCAGGTCATCGTCGCTCAGGTTGAGCGGCACCACTTCCTCTTCCTGCGCTTCCGCCAGCTCTTCATCATCGGCTGGCTCGTCCAGCGGCGCGACAGTGGTATCGACCTGCACAACGTACTTTTTGAGCGTCAACAATTGCTTTGCCAGCAGCGGCGCCTGATCGGCGGTGAGCGCCCGGGTGAGTTCGACATCCAGCAGCGCCGACGTTCCGGCGCCAGGCAGCACAGTGGCGCGTTTGACCGGCGCACCCAGGCGGGCGAGCGCGTTGAGCGCCTTCCCCACGGCGCGATTGTCGTCGTGCAGGTGGATGCGGAGCCGACTTACCGATCTGCCAAAGTTGAGCTGCGCCTCGAGCCACTCAAGAATCGTCAGCGTGAACAGGAACAGCACTGTACCAGCAATCGCCAGCCATCCCAGCCCCGTCGCCACAGTGACGCCAATGCCAGCGCAGCCCCACAGGGTGGCGGCAGTCGTCAGACCGCGCACCGTCGTACCATGGCGCAGGATCGCGCCAGCCCCCATAAACCCGATCCCCGAAACCACGTAACTGGCGACCCGCAGCGCATCGCGCTCGCCGGTCAAGTCGGCAAAGCCATACGCGCCTGCCATCGTCACCAGGCAGGCGCCCAACCCGACCAGAATATGCGGGCGAAAGCCGCTTGCCCGCTCGTGACTCGAACGTTCGAGACCGACCAACCCACAGAGCATCATCGTCAGCACGAGCCGAAAGATCACGTCGAGATTGACCGGTCCCAGCAAACGCATCAACTCGATGACAACATCCTGCATGACAACCTCTCCGTTCGTCTTCTCTCCGCTTTCAGGTCTGAGCACGATACAGCAGGATGGGAACACGGATCGACGCGGATGCAGCGGACTCACACAGATCTGCTTGTGATGGAAAGCCGCCGATCCGTGAAAATCCTTCCCGCCGTGGGAGTCCGTGTTATCCCATCCTCGCCAGGGCGATATTCCAACGCCTCTCGTGTCTTATAATAAACGAAGATTGTGAGACAATAGCGCCATACCCATGTTCATGTCGCATGCTGCGCCGGCTCCACGCGCACCGACACTGAGTCGATCTGGCGCTGCTGCGCCAGCACATCTCCCTCAATCGCCCCAGAAACTCGATGCGATTCCTGGATTGGTTGCTGCGCTGGCTGCGTCACCGTCAGCGCAGCCGTTATCCTGCGCCTGATGCGATGGAATACGCTTCCCAATGGGGCCCATCCTTGTCAATCACGACGAGCCGTTGTCGTCAGAAAGATACACAATAGTGCACCCCTCTGACTGGCGATCAGCGCAGGCTGCTGTGCCATCAGTCGGAACCGTCTCTCACGCTGCCTCATCCGTTCCGGGCATCGGCACGCCTCAACTCCCCTCTCCAGCGTTGCCGGGGAGGGAGCAGGGGGAGTGAAGCAAAAAGCCGTTGGGACACGTCACATACCCCTCGCGCCTGAAATCTCTCCCTGTGAGAGGTCGCCTTCGCCCTCCAGACGTTGATCAGACGCTATCCACCATTCTCTGGCAGGCGCAGCCGCCCCTCGCGCGCGTCGTACTCGAAGAGTTCGGCATAGCGCCCCCAGTCAATCACCGTATCGAGCGTGCGCGCGGCCTCATCTTCGCCCATAAAGTCTTCCAATTCCGTCAGGAATCGCTCGCGCGGCGCCCGGTGATCGGAGCGGTTCGCCAGCACGCGCCGGATATGCGCTGCCAGCGGCACACGGTTCATCAGATGCTCGGCAAAAATGACCTTGCGCTCCTGAATGTCGCTCCGCGCCAGTTTCACGCCTTCCGGCAGCAGCGTGATGTCCCCTTCGCGGGTCTGCGCGAAGCCCAGCAGCTCAGCCGCATCGGTGATCAGGAAGAGATCGTCCGCGTCGAGCTGCATCTCCGCCGCCAGCGCCGGCAGATCGTCGCGCCCGCGATCCGAACCGGTGTCAACCCGTTCGATCAAGCCGATTATCTGAGCCACCTCCGCTTCCGGGAGCCGCATACCCAGGCTGGCGTGATCAATCTCAACCGCCATAGCGCCGGCAAATGCCGCCTCCGGCGTCGTCATTGCCTGGTAGATCGTCTCGACGACGGCAAGAAATGCCGGATCGCTGCGATCCCGCGGACGCGGCAGGTCGATCCGCTGGCTGCTGATGATCCGTCCCGGATTGGAGCCGAGGATGAACATCCGATCAGCCATCAGGACCGCCTCTTCGATGTTATGCGTCACCATCAGGATCGCCCGCGTCGGAATGCGTCGCTCTTCCCACAGATCGAGCAGCTCGGTGCGCAGATTTTCGGCAGTCAGCACATCGAGCGCCGAAAATGGCTCGTCCATCAGCAGCACGTCGGGGTTGGTCACCAGGGCGCGGGCAAACCCGACCCGCTGGCGCATGCCGCCGGACAATTCCTTTGGATATGCGCTCTCGAACCCGTCGAGACCGATCAGATCAATCGCCTCCAGCGCCCGCCGCCGCCGCTCACCTTCCGGCACGCCCTGCGTCTCCAATCCGAGTTCGACGTTCTCCAGCACCGTCAGCCAGGGGAAGAGCGCAAAGGACTGGAAGACCATCGCCATCCCCGGCATTGGTCCGGTCACCAGACGGTTCCGGTAGCGCACCTCGCCGCTCGACGGGGAGATCAGCCCGATCAGGCAGCGTAGCAGTGTTGATTTACCGGAACCGGAGCGTCCCAGCAGGGCGACGATCTCGCCTTCTGCCAGGTCCAGATTGATGGTATCGAGCACCAGCAGATCGCCGTTTTCGGGCGTCTTGAAGATTTTATGCAGGTTGCGGGCGCTCAGAATGACTTTCCCAGCGCTCGCTGTCGTCTTTGGTATCAGGGTCGTTGCCATATGATGCTCCTTTCGATGAGATCGTGAACGGCTTCAGCCAGATCAATGTCGGACACATGCTTCGCTTCCGCAAGCCGGTGCAGAAACAATTTCATTCGTTGTCATTGTGTCTCTCCAGTCTTCTCTAACGGTCACAGCGCGCCCTAATCCAGGCGGAAGCGTGTCTCAGCCAGAGTGTAGAGCCGTTGCCAGAACAGACGGTTGAACGCCAGCACGAGCAGTCCCATCACCAGCATACCCAGCCCGACGTGCGGGTTGAACTCGCCGGTGCTCCAGTAAGCGATATACGCGCCCAGACCGCTCAGTGTGAGGGTCGTCGCGCCCCACGATACGACCTCGGAGACGATCGAGGCGTTCCACGAGCCTCCCGACGCCGTGATTCCGCCGGTAACGAACGCCGGAAAGATCGCCGGAATAATCAGCTTGCGCCACCATGCCCAACCCCGCAGCCCCAGGACCTGCGCCGCCTCTTTCAGGTCATTTGGAATGCTGACCGTGCCGGCGATCACGTTGAACAGGATGTACCACTGCGCTCCCAGGATCATCAGCGGCGCCTGAAACAGACTCTGCGGCAGCGCATAGGTAGCGATGAGCACGACTGCAATGGGAAAGAGCAGGTTAGCCGGGAACGCCGCCGCAAACTGCGCCAGCGGCTGCACGAACTGCGCAACCCGCGGACGCAGCCCGATCCAGACGCCAATCGGCGTCCATACCAGCGTGGAGATGCCGATCCAGATCACCACGCGCATTGTCGTAAGCAACCCCAACCAGAGGCACTCCAGCACCTCCGACCAGGCAACCTTACCGGCTGGCGCCATCGGCGCCGCGCAGACGGCAGCCAGGTCATCCGGCGCACCGACGCGCTCGTTGCGCAGCAGCTCCGCCAGCGCCGCGCTCACCTGCGCCCCGCCAGCCGTCGCCGCGCAGACATCCGACAGCCAGACCGTCTGATCCGGGTTGACCGTCACCCCGAACGCGGCAAACTGGCGGGCAATCGCCGGGCTAAGATCGGTATTCACATTCGGGTTTGCCGCCAGCACGCGACCGTTGTCGAATCCCAGTCCTGGACCGAACATGTAGGTCACCAGAAACCAGACCGCCCACAGCGTCACGGCAATGACCAACCCATACCAGACCCGGTCAATCACACGATCAATTGGCCGGAGGTCAGGCTGCACCTCCACCCGTGAACCAGGGGCTTCTTTGATCGGGAGCGTTGGAATGCTGCGCCGAATCACAGCACCGATGGCGTTCAGGTTGCTGACGAACCCCGACCGCTGCACCAGGCGTAGCATCCACGACTGCGCCACTTCCTGCGCTTCGGACTGCTCAAACTTGAACTTTTCGGACCAGGCGACAATCGGACGGAAGATCAACTGGTCGTAGATCAGGATGATGATCAGTAACGTCAGACCGGCATAGACCATGGCAGCAATATCTGCCTGTTCGATAGCCAGGGCAATGTACGACCCGATTCCCGGCAGGTACTGGTCATTGTCGCGCCCAACCACGGAAATGACCTCAGAGGCGACCACGAAGAACCACCCACCCGACATCGACATCATCGTGTTCCAGATCAATCCGGGCAGCGCAAACGGCACTTCGAGCTTCCAGAACTTCTTCCAGGGCGAGAGGCGCAGCACGGCAGCGGCTTCACGCAGTTCCCTGGGAGTGGTAATCAGCGAGTGATAAAAACTAAACGTCATATTCCAGACCTGGGAGGTGAAGATCGCAAAGATGCTGGCTGCCTCAAGCCCAAGCAGGCTGCCGCGAAACACGCCCAGGAAGATCGCCGTGGTCACGGTCAGAAACCCAAGAATCGGCAGTGACTGAAGGAAGTCCAGCGCCGGAATAACCACCACCTCGGCACGCCGCGATTTGGCGGCAAGGGTCGCAACCGTGAACGTGAAGAGCAGGCTCAACAACACTGCCAGAAACATGCGGAACACCGTCCGCAGCCCATAGTAGGGCAGGTTGAGCGGATCCAGCGTGACCGTCAGATCGGGCGTTGTAGCGACGTCGAATGACTGTGACGCGCCCTGAAAGGCGATCGTCAGCAAGAGAATAACAACGATGACCAGCGGAACAACGACAACGTCCCACGGTGTGAGTTTGAGACGCGGGCGCAGCACGCCAGCATCGGGAAAGGTTACGCGCATTGGCAGCCTCCTAACATGCGAAGGTAAACGACTGTCACGTGTGTATCGCCGGTTGAAGGCAACATCGTCGTTGCCAGGGGCTTCTGGTCGGTTCAATCAGAGCCTGTCCGCGCTAGCCCGCAGCCTGCGGCTTCCGCCGCCGGGCGCCAGCGAATGGGCGCGCAGGGTTAGTCGGATCGGCGCCAGACACGGGCGCCGCTTTTCAGCAGCGCCGCAGCCTCCAGAATCGCCTGCGCATCGCGCTGCTCGATCCACGCTGCACAGCGCAGCGCAATCGTCGAACCGCAGCGCGGCAGCAGCCAGAGCCAGGCGCGGTCGAACGAGTCAAAACCTTCGGGCAATGGCGCGCGCAGCCGCGCCAGCATCCGCTCATACCGCTGCTGGTGGAGGCGTTCACGTTCAGCCATCCGCAGCAAGACGATTTCACGCTGCTCATCGGGCGTCAGAGACGCCAGGCGCCGGTAGAGCAGCACGATCACGTGGTGGCGGCGCCAGGCGCGCTGCACAGCGTCGATCAACATCCACTGCAGCGTCGCCCGGCGGTAGAGGAGCGTGGTTACCAGCATACGCCCTTTCTCCTGCACAGCGGTCAACGGCTACTGCTCCATCAACGGGACCAACCGCCCTGACGCATCAGGCTCCGGTTCCGGCGTTCGCCCGATCGGCGCCGCACGCTGTGGCGCTGCGACGGTCCGTGTTCGGCGAGCATCGACCGACAGCGGGTGTGGCGTGTTGATAGTCAGCGAGATCAGGCGCTGCGTCTGCGGGCGCACGAAGGTTGCTGTCAGACGCCCGTCTTTGTTCACCGTCCAGCGAATTGTCAGCATCGCGGGTTCCTCCTTTCCCCTTCAAGCCAAAAGTTTTCATCCATGCGGCTGTTGCAGGGCGCAGCGAACCATGCGCGCGATCATGGGATCGGCGCCGATCGACATCAGGCACAATGCAGGGCAAACCCTACCTGCCCATCGGTCAGCAGCGGACAGGCCGCCGCACGGTGCGACAACAAATTGTGACCGGAAACCTGGAAAACAGCAGCGCAGCGCCGGAGATGACAGATGTGCATTGAGCACATCGGGCGTGCGCTCAACAAACAACCCTGGCGCATCTTTCTCGCCAGGGTGTCACAGAGGAAGCGCAGACAAAGCTACGCGACACTGGCGAGAAGAGGTGCGTCGGGGAATGCCGTTGCGGCGCCGCGCCGCCGCCTACGATGACCGCCTTCGTCCATAATTTCGCCTCAAGTAGAAACCCCTCCGGTAATGCCGGAGGGGATGGACGCTCTCACGAACGCTCCCCCTCCGGTTGAGCTTAAGCTGTCACACAACGTAGCGGCAGCGCCACAGTTACTTTGGCAAAGCCCTTAAGCCGAGCCTGCTGTGCGCCCCTGAGCGTCTTTCGACGGGCCGGAGCAGTAACCTGTGTTTGTGTGAAGCCGCGCCTACCAGGGAGCAACTTTCAGAACCGCCGATATTTTATCTCACAAATCACCGGCTGTCAAGACCCATGCTGCCCCATGTCGCCGTGCGTTTACCACAGCGCATACGTGTCAAAAAGCTGTATCCTCTCTGTAACTGTTCCGACTACCCTCATGACAGAAACGGTTGCGCTGGGCGCGTCTTTTTTATCCCCTACACAAACGCGCGCCCGGAAGCGCCGTGGAATAGACAACACCAGACCCCCTGAATCCAACCCGCCCTTGTCGGGCGCACATGTCGAAGGAGACGCTGATGGGCCAGAAAAACGGCTTCGATCCGAACGATCCGATTGGCAACCTGCGCAAGGCCCGCGATGCAACGCTCGACGCGTGGGCCAAGGCCATGATCGACCTGGTCAACACCGAGACGTTTGCACGTTGGGTCGGAGCGACGCTCGACTCGTACCTGATCGCGTCGGCGCCGCTGCAGAACCTGATCAACACCTCGATGAAGACGTCGCTGGCGCGTCTGAACCTTCCATCGCGCGAGGAACTGACCACGCTTGCGCGTCGGGTGACCAACATCGAGATGCGCCTGGACGACATCGAGATCAAACTCGACCAACTGGCGCACGCGCTGCGCACGCAAACGCCGGTGATCGTCGAGATGCTGACCGAGCAACTCGAGCAGAACAAGCAGGAAGGCGCAGAACTCAACGGCATGGAGCAGCGCCTGGCAGCGCTTGACCACAAAGCTGATCAGATGCTTCAGTTGATCGAGCGACTGCAACATGCCGCGCTCGTGCCGGAGGAAGCGCCGCAAAAGCGCCGCAAGGCGCCGCGCCAGATTCCGCCGCCCGATCCGCCGACACCCGAGGAAGTCAAAGAAGATCACGCCATTGAAGGGTTTTAGAAGATATGTGGCGTATGCCGCATTTGAGCAACAAGGAGTAGGTCGATGACGACGTCGCCTGAGACGACGCTCTTTCCTGTAGATCTGGCGACAGTAGCGAAGAATCTGTACGCCGAGGCTGAGCGTTTGGGGAAAGCCTATGATATGGGCGTCCGGGTCGCCACGGGCAAGCAGAAGGCGAAAGTGGCGCAGACGCCAAAAGAAGCGATCTGGACGCTGAATAAGACGACGCTGTACCACTACTACCCGCAGGCGCCTGCGGAGAAACGCAAACGTGTACCCTTGCTGCTCGTCTTTGCGTTGATCAATAAGCCCTACATCTTCGACTTGCGTCCCGGAAACAGCTTCGTCGAATACATCGTCCAGCAAGGGTATAGCGTCTACCTGATCGACTGGGGCGCCCCGGGTCCAGAAGATGCGCATCTAACCTTCGACGATTATGCGCTCGAATATCTGCCGCGCGCTGTTCGTCGCATGCAAATGCACAGCGGGCAGCACGATTTCAGCATGCTTGGCTGGTGCATCGGCGCAACGCTCGCGACGATCTATGCGGCAATGCGCCCGGACGACGGTCTGCGCAATCTGATCCTGCTGACGGCGCCGATTGATTTTTCCAACAAGGACGCAATGGGTCCGTTTCCCAAGTGGCTGAAAGATGAATATTTCAACCTCGACGCCATCCTGGAGCAGACGGGCAACTACCCCGGCGAGATGATCGATGTCGGCAGTAAATTGCTCAAGCCGGTCGAAAATCTGGTTGGCAATTACCTGCGGTTGCTCGATAACCTCGATGATCCGAAGATCGTCGAGTCGTGGCAGGCGATGAACACCTGGGTGAGCGACGGCGTGCCGTTTGCTGGCGCTGCCTATCGTCAACTGGTCGTCGATCTCTACCGCGAAAACCGGTTGATGAACGGCACCTGGATCATGCGCGGTCGCCCGGTCAATCTGGGGGACATCAAAGCGTCGCTGCTCAACATCATCGCACGGCAGGATCACATTGTGCCGCCGTGCCAGTCGGAAACCATTCTGGATCGTGTGAGCAGCGCCGACAAACATCAGATCATTATGCCTGGCGGTCATATCGGCATCATGGCTGGCAGCGGGGCGCGTCGTGGTCTGTGGCCGCAGATCGATGCCTGGCTTGCCGATCGATCGATCTAAAACGGTTATCAGCAATGAGGAGACAAGACGATGCGCCTGAAGGATAAGGTGGCAATTGTGACTGGTGCAGGTCATGGAATCGGCAAAGCGACCGCGATTGCCTTCGCGCGCGAGGGAGCGCGCGTTGCGGCCGTCGATATCAATATGGCCGGCGCCGAAGCGACAGCGGCTGAGATTACCAGACAGGACGGGCGCGCAATCGCCGTCCACGCCGATGTCTCTCAGGCGGCGTCGGTGGAGTCGATGGTCGAGACAGTGCTGGCATGGGGTGGCCGGATCGACGTGCTACTCAATAACGCCGGCATCACGCGCGATGCGCGCCTGGTGAAGATGACCGAACAACAGTGGGACGCGGTGATCAACGTCAATCTCAAAGGCGTCTGGCTGTGCGCGCGCGCCGTTGCACCGCATATGAGCGCCCAGGGAAGCGGGTCGATCATCAATGTCAGCTCAATCGTCGGTCTGTACGGCAACTTTGGTCAGTCGAACTATGCCGCAACCAAAGGCGGCGTCATTGCAATGACCAAGACCTGGGCGCGTGAACTTGGTCCTTCCGGCGTGCGGGTCAATGCCGTGACTCCAGGCTTCATTGCAACCGAGATGATCGGCACAATCCCGGAAAAGGTGATCCTGACCGTTCAGGAACGCACGCCGCTGCGCCGCCTCGGTAAGCCGGAAGAGGTCGCTGCGGTGTATATCTTCCTCGCATCCGATGACTCGAGTTTTGTGACCGGCTCGGTCATTCAGGTAGACGGCGGTCTGCTCTGGTAACTGCGCTCTTCTGCTGACATTTCCGTACCGTTCTGGCGACGCTGGATGGCGACATCCAGCGTTGCTGTTTTTCTGGCGAGCCTCTTTGTGCTATGATTATTTCACTGTTTTGCGCAGATACGACATATGGCTGATGATCTGCTTCTTGGCATCGACATTGGGACGACCAACATCAAAGCGCTCGTCTTCGCCACGAGCGGCGTACTGGCAGCGTCTGCCAGCATTGCCACCCCTACCGAACGACCGCATCCGGGATGGGCTGAACACGATCCGCACACCCTCTGGCAGGCGGTCGTCGCTGTGCTTCGTCGCGCGCTGGCGTCTGTCGACGATCCCCGACGGGTGCGCGGTCTGGCAGTGGCGAGTTTCGGCGAAGCAGGCGTGCTGGTCGATGTGCACGGCGAACCGTTGACGCCGATCATTGCCTGGTATGATCGGCGCACCACACTCTATGTCCAGCGCTGGAATGCGCATGACGATCTGCTGGAGACGTTTCGGTTGACCGGCATGCTGCCGGTGCCGATCTACGGAGTCTTCAAGCTGCAATGGTTGCGTGATTATGAGCCGCAAGGGTATGCCGCTGCAACAACCTGGCTGCATGTCGCCGATTATGTTGCCTTTCGCCTGTGCGGTGCGCGCGCAACCGACTACTCGCTCGCATCGCGCAGCATGCTCTTCGACCTGCGCGCGCGCCGCTGGTCGGATGCGCTGATCGACCGCGCCGGGTTGCGCGGCGACCTGCTCCCCGAACCGGTGGCAAGTGGTACGCGCATCGGTGCGGTCACGCCGGAAGCGGCGGCAGCGACGGGCCTGGCGCCAGGAACGATCGTTGGCGCAGGCGGGCACGATCATGTGTGCGGCGCGCTTGCCGCCGATGTGCGGCGCGTTGGCGATTGCCTCGACTCGATGGGCACAGCAGAGGCGGCGTTTTTGCCGCTCGACGATATTCCGCTCGATGAGCGTCTGTTCATTACCAACATGTCGTCCTGGACGCACGTGACGTTTGGCGCACACGTGGCGCGCGACCGCTATTATGCGATGGACGGGTTGTTCAGCAGTGGCGCGGCGGTCGAGTGGATGCGCGGGATCGCAGCGCCGGGCGCGCCGCTCCACGAAGCGGCGGCGGAGGTTGAGTCGCTGGCGGCGTCGGCGCCGCCGGGCAGCCTGGGGGTGCTGTTCCTGCCGCATCTGACCGCTGGCGAGCGAGGAGCGTTCGTCGGTTTGACCGCAAGCAGCGGGCGGGCTGCGCTGGCGCGCGCTGTCTACGAAGGTCTGGCGTTCGAGTGGCGACATATGCTCGACAATATCGAGAGTATGCTGGGGGTGCGCGCCAGGACGATCCGGGCAATCGGCGGCGGAACCCGCCTGCCGGTCTGGATGGGCATCAAGGCGCACGTGTTGGGGCGACCGATCCAGGTGCTGGATATGGACGAAAGCGTCGCCCTGGGCGCCGCAATGCTCGGCGGGATCGCCGCAGGCGTCTATGGTAGCGAGGACGAAGCAGTTGGCGCATTGCAGGTGCACGAGCGAACGGTTGCGCATGATGAAGCGCAGCACGCATTGTACGAGCGCATCTACCGCGAAGCGTTTCTGCGCCTGGCGCCAGCGCTGGCGCCGGTGTACGCCGTTATCAACGAACTGGAGACTCGATGAGTGGAAGGGTCATTTTCCACATGGCGCCAGTTGAACGCTGGAAGGCGTGGCCCGCGCACGAACCGTATGTTCCGGCAGAGTTTGCCGTTGATGGGTTCGTGCATTGCACAGAAGGCGAAGAATTGATGGCGCGCGTCGCCAACGCCCTCTACCGCGAGACACCAGGCGATTTTGTGCTGCTGATCATCGCTGTGGACAGATTGACCGCGCCGGTGCGCTGGGAGCGCCCTGCCAGTGCAGACCCGGCGCCGCTCTTTCCGCACATCTACGGACCGATCGATCCAGAGGCGATCATCGAGGTGCGGCGCATCAGACGTGACGCTGATGGTACGTTTTTGCTATAATCAACGTATTATCAGGCAAGGAAACGATTATGGCTGATACAACCCGACACGCCAGAGCGCGGCGCAAACCGGGCGACGCCGGACCGACCGAAAAAATGCGTGAGTACCTGGAGGTCATCTATTACCTGGCGGCGCGTGGAGAACCGGTCATCAGCGCGCGCCTGGCGGAATGGATGCACGTGACCCCCCCGACTGTCGCCGATATGGTCAGCCGCATGGAGGAGCGCGGCTATATCGTGCGCGATGGGCGCGGTGAGATCTCGCTGACGGACGAAGGGTTTCGCCTGGCGGAAGCGATGGTGCGGCGGCACCGCATTCTGGAGCGCTTCCTGGTCGATGTGATGGGATTGCAGTGGCACGAAATTCACGAGGAAGCGGTGCGCCTGGAACACGCGCTCTCGCCGCGCCTGGAAGAGCGGATCGAGGAACTCGTCGGTGAGGCGACCACATGCCCGCATGGCAACCCGATCCCCGGTCGCTGCGACATGTATGCTGGCACGGTGCGCCTCGATCAGGCGAAGCCCGAAGGGGTTTTCACCCTGCGGCGCATCACCGAGGAGGCGGAAGAGGATACAGTGCTGATCCGCTACCTGCAGAACAGCCACCTGGTTCCAGGCGAGCAGTTTGCCATTATCGGCAACTCCCCGGTGTACGGCGTCACCCTTCAACGCGACGACCGGCAGATCACGCTTTCGCCGCAGATTGCCGCTTACCTCTGGGGCGACGTGACGGCTACTTAATCCTGCCGAACTGACGCTCGATCTGGGTTGTCGTGAGCAGAATCATCGTCGGGCGACCGTGGGGGCAGGTGCGCGGCGAGGCGCAACGCTCCAGTTGCATCACCAGCCCGCGCATTTCGTCGAACGAAAGCGTTTGCCCGGCGCGCACCGAGGTGTGGCACGACAGGGTGATCAGCATTGTCTCGCGCCAGTCGTGCGGCGTCGTTCCACCGCGACCGCTCAGGTGATCGGCGATTTCGAGCAGCGCCGTCGCCAGATCGCCGGGATAGAGCACCGCCGGAATGGCGCGGACGCGCAGGCTCCGGCCAAACGGCTCGATAACAAACCCCCACTCCGCCAGCCGGTCGGCGGCAGCCAACAGCACGTCCTGCGCCGTCGGCGGCAGATCGACCACCTGTGGAATGAGCAATTCCTGGCGTTCAATCACGCCCGCGCCACGTTGCGCCATCAGGCGCTCATACGCGATCCGTTCGTGTGCGGCGTGCTGATCGATGAGATACATCCCATCCGGCGCCTCGGCGATGATGTAGGATTGAGCAATCTGCCCGACAATCCGCAACGGCGGCAGTTTCGAGGTATGCACCGCTGGCGAGGTATCGGGCAGCGGCGCCGGTTCACGCTGCCACGCACCACGCTGCCCTTCGTCGCGCCAGCCGCTTGCCTGTGTCGATGTCGCCCCCGATTCGTCGCCAGCAGACATCCAAGGCGGCGCGTCCCACGCGCTTTCGTGGGATGTGCCAAGACGACGCAGTTCGAAGCGGCGTTGCGCCGTGTCGAGCGACGCAGGGATTCCCGGCTCCCCCCAGGGGCGTACGCCGCTTTCCAATAGCGCCGCACGCACCGCTCGCCCCAGCACGCTCATTACCTGAGTGGTATTGCGGAACTTCACCTCGCTCTTGGTCGGATGGACATTGACATCGACGGCTGCGGGGTGCACTGTGATGTTCAGGATCGCCAGCGGATGGCGACCTTTCATCAGCAGGGTGTGATACGCTTCTTCGAGGACGATGGCGATCTGCCCGCGCGGTTGAATGGCGCGGCGGTTGATGAACAGGTGGATGGCTGCGCGCGAACTGCGGGTCAGCCCGGGCGGCGACACCAACCCGGATACGTGGACGTAATCGATGCTTTCGCCGGCAGCGGCATCGACCGCCAGCAACTGGCGCGCAACATCGAGCCCGTAGATCTCGATCGTGGCGGCGCGCAGATCGCCGTTGCCGCTGGTCTGAAGCGTTACACGCCCATCGATGGAGAGGCTGAAGCGCACTTCGGGGTAGGCAAGCGCATACTGGGTGACGACAGCCGTAATTGCGGCGGACTCCGTGGCATCGGAACGGAGAAAATCGCGCCGCACCGGCGTATTGTAGAACAGGTTGCGCACGCTGATCGTCGTGCCTGGCGAGCATCCACGCGGCATGACCGCCTGCACCTCGCCGCCGGCGATTCGCAGTTCAACACCCGCGTCGGCATTGGCAGCCCGGGTGATGCAGATCACCTGCGCCACGGCTGCGATCGACGGGAGCGCCTCGCCGCGAAAGCCGAGCGTCGCAATCGACCACAGATCATCGGCAGTGGACAATTTCGAGGTCGCGTGGCGCGCAAACGCAAGTTCGACCTCATCGGCAGGAATGCCGCATCCGTCGTCCTGCACCCGAATTTCGCGCAATCCGCCGCCGCGCGCTTCCACGCCAATGCGGCGCGCCCCGGCATCGAGCGCGTTTTCGACCAGTTCACGCACCACCGAGGCTGGACGTTCGATCACTTCGCCAGCGGCAATCTGCGCAGCAACGGTGGCATCGAGCACCCGTATCGGCATAGCGCTTCTACTCCGAAATACGAACACGTATGCGACAATTGTACCACGCTTTGCCGGAATATGACGCAGGAATTATGGCGTCGGCGTGCGTACTGGCAGCAGTGGAATAGGAGTGCGGGTTGCGGTTGCAATTGGCGTGGCCGGCGACGCACCTGGCGTGGCAGTGACGGCTGGCGCCGCTGTGGGCATTGGCGTGCTGGTGGCAGCTGGAGAGGGCGTTACGGTCGCGGTTGGCGATACGATCGGCACAGCCGTTTCTGTTGCAACCGGAATAATGGCGGGAACCTGCGATGGCGGTTCGGTGGGAGGAGGCGGCGTCACGGTCGGCGGTGGTTCGGTCGGTGCAGCAGTTGGCGAGATTTCGATTGGCGCAGGGCTTGCCAGCCCCGGCGCCTGCACCGATGGATAGGCGACGAACAGGGTCACAAGGACGAGCCCCGTAAAGAGAACCGTAGCAAGCGTCGCTCCGATCCAATTCATCCGCCGCGGCGCGGGGGCGTCGTGGGGTTGAGGCGCCGCGACCGGCGGAGGGGCGGGGGGAGGCGCAACCGACTGCGGCGCAGTGCGCAGCGTAACTGGTTCAGCAACTGCTGGCGTCAGGCTGGCAGTCGCCGAAAATTCAATGGTTTCCGCCGTCGTCGGCGCTGGAAATTCGATGGTAGTGCGCGAGGACTCCGATGGGTCGATGACCGTTGCAGCTGCGTCGAGTTCATCGACATGCGCAATAATCGTCGTGATATTGTCGGTGCCGCCGCGCTCATTCGCCAGGTCGATCAACCGATCAACCGCATCGGTGAGGGGCATTGAGCGAGCAATTGCGCTGATCTCCTCATCGCTGACCAGCCCGTGCAACCCGTCGGAGCAAAGCACCACCGTATCGCCGACCTGCAACGGCAGGTGGAACAGGTCCACCTGCACATCCGGCTGGTACCCCAGAGCGCGGGTAATGACATTGCGGTAGTAACTGGATTTCGCCTGATCGGCGGTGATGACGCCAGCCGCCACCTGCTCGCCGACGAGCGAATGGTCGCGTGAAATCTGGCAGATATCGTCGCTGCGGATCAGGTAGGCGCGGCTGTCGCCGACGTTGGCGACGTGCAACATGCCTTTGTAGAACAGCGCTGCGACGCCGGTGGTGCCCATCGCGCCGCGCCCTTCGGCGTGGATGCGCTCATTGGCGCGCTCAAACGCCCGGCGCAGCACATCAACGCGATCAGGGGAAGCATCGCTATAGTAGGTGCTGAGGATGGTTTCGACGCCGAGGCGGCTGGCGACTTCTCCGGCAGCGTGCCCCCCCATCCCATCGCAGACGATCAGCAACTCGCCATGCAGACCGACCCCTGCGCCTTCGCCAACGCCAAAATCGTCTTCGTTGTGATCCCGCGTTTTGCCGACATCCGTGCGAGCGCTATGGCGCAGTTTCATAGGCTCCTCCGCCGGGAGGCATCCCTCAGTGACGCGAAAGTATACCATGCCCGCAGATCAGGTGCAACCTCCGGCGCTTTTCTGCGTTACATGAGACGGCATAACAAAAGCGACATACACCTACCGACTTGCCGTACAACGTACCAACTGAATCAGGAGTATGTGCAATGCATCGCAGCTATCATCTCAATCGCTCGCTCATCTCGTGCATGCTGATCACTGTCATCGTTCTCCTTTTCCTTCTCGTGCCAGCGCCCTTCGCCCATGCGAACGAACCCGTCCTCGTGAAGTCGTTCCAGACCGCGTATGGTGTCAACAGACGCGACATTGCGGTTGTCAATGGCGTGTTCTTCTTCATCGCCGATGATGGAATCCACGGCGCTGAATTGTGGCGGAGCGACGGAACGCCGGACGGCACACGCCTGGTGAAGGACATCCGCTCCGGCGCGGCTGGCGCCGATCTCTCCTGGTTTCACGTGGTCGGCAATACGCTCTTCTTCGTCGCCGACGACGGCGTTCACGGGCACGAGTTGTGGCGCAGCGACGGCACTGCCGAAGGCACGTTCATGCATGGTCGAAGACATTCGCCCCGGAAGCCAGGGGAGTGGGTTACAGTTCTATTACCCGAATATTCCAATGCTGGTGTTGGGAGAGACGCTCTTCTTCGCCGCCGATGACGGCATCCACGGGCGTGAGTTATGGCGCAGCGACGTGGCGACGCCTGGCGCGCGGTTGGTGCGCGACATCCGTCCTGGCGCAGGAAGTGCACTCTGGGAGAGTACGCATATGGTCGCCATGAATGGCGCTTTGTACTTCTTCGCCTCCAGCAATGGCTCCAGTTTGGATGTGTGGCGCAGCGACGGCACGGCTGAAGGCACGTTCGGTCTCCGGTCGCTCCATGGATCTGAGGGATGGTTCGATACGAGGGGAAGATTGATCGTTCACGGCAACACCCTCTTTATTGCAACCCCCAACAGCCTCTGGAAAAGTGATGGGACCCCAGCAGGCACGGTCGTGATACGTGATGATATTTGCGTCTCAACGGTCAGTTCGGAGCGCTTCGCTGTCATGGGCGATGTGCTCTTCTTTGTCGGAGGCGAGTATACGAACCGGTATTCGTGGCCTCCTTGCACCTATGAGCTTATGCGCAGCGACGGAACGACAGAGGGCACATTTCTGGTAAAGGCGATTTCGAACGATGAGTGGTTTGGCCCCGGCTCGCTCGGCTATTATACACACCTGATCGTTGTCAATAACACGCTTTTCTTCCAGGCTTTTGACCGTATTCATGGGCGCGAATTGTGGAAGAGCGACGGCACTGCCGAAGGCACTGTCATGCTCAAAGATATCGCTCCAGGTCCCAATTCCTCACTGAGTCCACATCATCTTTTCACCATCATGGGACAGACGATTTTCTTTATGGCGAATGACAGCGTTCACGGGAACGAATTGTGGCGGAGCGACGGTACGGCGGAGGGAACAATCATGGTCAGGGATATTCATCCCGGCTTGCCAAACAGCCTGGATTATTCGGACCTGACATCTCTGCAAACCAGTCTGTTCTTCAATGTCTACCCGGTGCTGGTTTTGGGCTTACCAGGCGGATTATGGCGATCAGACGGCACAGCGGAAGGAACCGTCCAGGTTCTGCCGGAAATCGCATTCGCCCGCGCGGAGATCTGCGGTCAGACGTTTATCACGTCGTCGACCAATCTGTACGTCCTGTTGTCGGACCCCAACCGCTGCACGATCCGCGGGCGGGTGACCGACAACACAGGGCGCGGCGTGGCGGGCGCGACGGTGCGCGCGGGTGAGCGCAGCGCCACCACGGATGCAGACGGGTTCTATGCGCTGAGCGGGCTGCCGACGGGAACCTACACCCTCACCGCGACACTGAGCGGCTATCAGATCACGCCGGTCAGCCGCACTGTCACGCTCACCGGCGACGTGAGCGGGCAGGATTTCAGCGCCGCGCCGCTGACCTATCGCATCAGCGGGCGGGTGAGCGACGGCGCGGGGCGCGGCGTGGCGGGCGCGACGGTGCGCGCGGGTGAGCGCAGCGCCACCACGGATGCGGACGGGTTCTACGCGCTGACTGATCTTCCGGCGGACGACTACACGCTCACCGCCAGCAAATCAGGTTGCACGATTGCGCCTCCACAGCGCACGGTGACCGTGCCGCCCGATGGGGTCAATCAGGATTTCAACGCTGTCTGTCTGACTGAGCGCGTATTTCTGCCGTTGATAGTGCGGTGACAGGCAACCGGGTCGAGCACAAGGGGTGACGCACAGGTGCAGCGGCGCTGTGTCTTGCAATCAATGCGCTACACCTGTGCGTCTTCGCGTCCTGATCCCTTGTGCCCCTCATCCCATTGCCCCTTCCTCCACAAGAGGAGAAGGGGGAGTTTGCGCATCCTGGCGGCTCAAACGAGCGATACAACGCCAGGGCGTGCCGGAAAACTCTGCTATTGTGAGTTACTCCCCCGCAAGCGGGGGGTGGGGAGAGCAGGGGGAGATGGGGAGTCCTGATGCTTGAAACAGATGATGCGACATGCGGGGTTGCCAGAAAAATCGACCCTTGCAAGCCTCAATCCATCCCGTCTTATTCAGACTTCTTCCGTTCGTAGAAAACAGCCCCAACTCGTCGGATATGTTCGATAACATCCGGGTCGCTGATGTGGCTCAACACGGAAAGGTCGATCATGTACGGAAGCAAAAGATCGTCGAGATCGTCCATGATTTTTGTGAGCGCCAGAAAGGTCAGGCGATCATCGCCGATCAGCGTCAGATCAATATCCGAATTGTATTTGTGCGTTCCTTTGGCGCGTGAACCGTAGATGATCGCCTTCTCGACTTCAGGATGACGGGCAAGGACATGACAGATGCTTTCGACAACTGACTCTTTCAATCCAAATCGCTGCGTCATGACTCATCGCCTTTCAACTTTGTCAGCGTTGTGTACAGCCTCATAAATTCAGGGAAGTATTGGCTCACGATCGCTGAAGCAACCTGTCGCGCAATCTCCTCATTATATGTATGGCTGGTCAATGCACGACTTCTGATCATACTCATCCAGACATCGCCATGTTCGATCAATCCACGCCGAAATGCGAGACGAAAGGCGTCGCGGCTGCCGAGAATGCCTGTGTCGCCCTGCGACTCGAAGTAGTCCTTGATGACATTCCAGGACAACTCGAAGGTGTACTCGAATGCCTGAATTAACCCCTGCTCTTCGAGTTCGTTCAACTCCCCTTTAGCAATAAGCTTCTCTAACTGACGCAACGCTCTGGTAAAATGATTGAGCCGCCGAATCCAGCGAATATCCGGTTCTGTCATCTGGGGGTCCTCCCATCCACAGTGCCGCGCTCGCCCACTTCTACGAGAACGCCGCGCACCACCGACTCGGGCACATCATCGCGCACTGTCGCCGCGCCGACCCCCAGCGGCAATGCCCAGCGCACCTTTCCTGCCCGCACCTTCTTGTCGCGCAGGGTGCGTTCGATCAGGTCGTCGACGGTCATACCAGGCGGCAGATCGGTCGGCAGCCCATACGCGCGCAGCAGGCGCGCCTGACGTGCGACGAACGCCGATTCGACCATCCCCAGGCGCGCGGCGATCTGCGCCTCGAGGTGCATACCGATGGCGACTGCTTCGCCGTGCAGCAGGTCGCCATAGCCGCATGCGGCTTCGATGGCATGCCCCAGGGTGTGCCCGTAATTGAGGAGCATGCGTTCGCCGGTCTCGCGTTCGTCGATGTTCACGATCTCGATTTTGACCCTGGCGGCGCGCCGGATCACTGCCGCCAGCGCCTCACCCTGGAGTGACGCCGGTTCGCCAATCGCTTCGAGATGCGCAAACAGATCGGCGTCGCGGATAACAGCGTGTTTGATCACTTCCGCCCAACCGGCGCGCAGTTCACGCGGCGGCAGGGTTGCCAGCGTGACGGTATCGGCGAGAACCAGGCGCGGTTGATGGAACGCGCCGATCAGGTTTTTGCCAAGCGGATGGTTCACCCCGGTTTTGCCGCCGATTGCCGAGTCGACCATTGCCAGCAGGGTGGTTGGCAGGTGCGCCAGGGCAATGCCGCGCAGCACGGTCGCCGCCACAAACCCCGCCAGGTCGCCGACGACCCCGCCACCCAGCGCCAGCACGACGTCGCGCCGCTCGACGCCGTTGCCGATCAACCAGTCATAGAGCCGCGCCGCCATTGCCAGGTCTTTGCTCGGTTCACCGACTGGCACAGCGTACCCGTGTGCAGCGTACCCGGCGCTGCGCAGGCGCTCGATCAGCGCGGGAGCATAGCGCGGGAACACCTGATCGTCGCTGATGATCCACACGGCGCCGCGCAAACCGGCGTGGTGCAGCCGCTCTGGCAGGCGATCAAGCGCGCCGTGCGCAACAACGACCTCGTAGCTGCCGCCAGGGGTCGTGACGTACAGATGATCAGCAGGGTGAGTCATGGTTCCTGTCTATTATCGTCAGAGCTTATTTGAATTCGGCAAGATCTGAGCCTGTCGAAGCCAGCGCCGATTGAGCATGCCGCTATTGGCGACGGTTGTCGGGGGCAGGCATGGCGAGAAAGACGGTAATGCCCAAATAGACGCTGATCGCCCTGTTCGTTCTCAGTTCTTGGTTCTCAGTTCTTGGTTCTCAGTTCTTGGTTCTCAGTTCTT
>ERZ1685332.53-NODE-53-length-36646-cov-16.630674_pt1 | contig 36646 bp, 37 predicted proteins | sample MGYA00580193_ERZ1685332 | MGnify/ENA primary metagenome ERZ1685332 (study PRJEB41501, sample SAMN08275520) | hot springs metagenome | biome: alkaline hot spring; material: microbial mat | place: Russia: Ush-Beldyr | collected 2015-07 | depth 0.5 m m ...
GCGCCCCTCCCTTTTTCCCCTTCGCGCCGTGTGTGCACGGGCGCGTGCCATGCGCACGGGCGTGCCAGCGGCGCCTCCCTCCCTTTCCACTTTGACGGAGACGTTGCGGCGCAGCGTTTCCACCTGCAACCTTCCCACGTGCAACGTGCAACCTTCAACTCTTTGCGACCGTCACTTCGCCTCCGACTCAGGCAGACGCTGATCGCCCCACCTCTTCATACGACAGTTCCACGGCGGGGAGAGCGACACACATCACCGAGCCGTCGCTACCGGTGCGTTCGAGCCAGATCTGCCCGCTAAGCGCCTCGATATCACGGCGCGCCAGGCTCAACCCCAGACCAACACCCGGCTGCTCCGCCAGTGCGCGGGTGCGGCGACCGCGGTAGAACGCATTAAACAACAAATCGCGTTCATCGGGCGGAATGCCAGGTCCCTGATCTTCAACCCTAATCACAGCAAGACCGTCACGCACATCGGCAGCGATCGTCACTGTTCCCTTCTCGCTGTAGCGGATGGCATTATCGATCACCTCGTGCAACGCGCGACGCAGGTTGGTGATCTCGCCCCACACCGCGAGTCCTTCTGGCACCTGCACCCGCAGATACAGCCCTTTTGCGCGCACGGAAGCCATGAAGGACTCTGCGACTTCTTCGAGCAGGGGCAGGAGTTCGATGGATGACGATGGGCGTCGGATATGGGGGGCGACATTCTCGAAGGTGTGATCCAGCAAGAGGACACGATCGACCAGGGTTTCGAGTTGGAGAATACTGTTGCGCACCACCTGGCTGAGATCACGCATCAGTTCAGGCTGATGCGTGAGCAGTTGCAATGCAAGCGAAAGGCTCGTGACCGGTGTGCGCAGTTCGTGCCCGACGTGTTCGATGAATTGATCCTTCAATTTGTCGAGGCGACGGAGCTGACTGTTGAGGCGTGCAATTTCGGTGTACGCACGGGTATTCTCGAGAGCGCTGGCAATCGCAGGCGCCAGTGTGACGAGCAGGCTGATCGTTTGGGGTGAATATCCCCGGCGACTCATCGACCACCCGCATCCATAGATGCCAACCAGACGGCTGCCGATCCGAAGCGGAAAAAGGAGGCCGATCCCCTGCGCAACGAATGGTCGCGCCCATTCATCGTCGGCATGAGCGGGAATACGAAGATAATCGGGACAGCGACGCACCTTGCTGATGCTCGTCCCCTGCGCCAGGATTGTTGCCCCTGGCAAATGCGCCTCCTGACCAATTGCGACAAACATGTTATCTTCGGGCGGTTCGAGCATCCAGAGGGTCGCGCGATACAACCGTAACCGGCGCGGCAGGTCGTCGATGAGGAGGGCGCGCAGCGCCTCGGGTTCGATTGTATGGCTGAGCGCAGCGCTGAATTCGCGCAGGATTTCTTCGCCATCCTGCCAGCGCAGGCGCAGCAGCCAGTTGCTGAACACAACCAGCCGTCGGCGCACGGGAATGATCGCGACTGCCATCCCAACCGATGCCAGCATGTGGGTTGTCATCCAGTCCCCGATCCCGATCCAGAGCAGGATCGTGAGGAGACCAGTGTACAGCGCGATCAGGACGAGCGCCAGGCTGACATTGACCAGCACCATGCCAAGCAGTCGCGCCCGCAAATATGTATCCACCAGAGTAGATCTTCGCTCCACGGTCATCCCCTACGGATAGTTCCCCGCATGAGAGAAAACGCTACTATGTGGTATCGCAGGTACGATGAATCTTCTGCCGCTTATTTACAGGAGTTACGCGGTCGCCTTACGGACGAGCCGCGTGACGACTCTTTTGCCTTCGGCAGAGCGGTATGTATCTTCGATCGGGAGTACCACGCTGCCGCAGGCTCGGGCAGCGCCCAAAAAAGCCACTGCGTAAGTTCTGTTCTTTATCAGCAGCACAGCAGCGATATGGAAAGGGTCTGGGGCGAAGGTGAAGGTCACGAAGCACGCACAGGATAGATGTGCGCCGCCAGCAGATCGTGGCGAAATCAGCAGGGCGCCCCGCTATGGGCGCCCCGCTATGAACGTCACCGACGGAAGGAAGGTTGACCGGAATCTTACCACGCGGCATGCAGGATTGCCAGCGCGTCCTCATACTCTACCGGACGTGGGTTGCTCATGATCGCGCCGTCCATCAAGGTTCCCTCGGCAAGTGCAGGCAAGGCATCCTCCGGCACGCCGACGTCGCGCAGGCGTGTGGGCAACCCGCAATCGGCGGCCAGTTTAGCCACAGCGGCGATCCCATCGGCAATGACGTCCTCTTCGGGGCGTCCACCCGCGTTGACGCCCATGGCGCGCGCGATCCGAACCAGGCGGTTGGGAACGACCGCAGCGTTGAAGCGCATGCCGTGCGGCAGGAGGATCGAATTGGCCGTGCCGTGATGGACGTGATACGCCGCACCGACCGTGTGCGAGGCGGCGTGGATGATGCCGGTGTTGACGCCGATGCCTGTCGTTGAGAACGCAATCCCCGCAATAGCGGCAGCAATCAGCATATTGCCGCGCGCTTCGAGATCATCGCCGTTGTGGGTGGCGGCGCGTAGATGATTCGAGATCATATCGATCGCCTGAAGCGCCAGGCTATCGGTGATCGGGTTGGCGCCAACGCCGACAAAGGTTTCGATAGCGTGGCTGAGCGCGTCCATACCGGTGGCGGCTGTCAGACGCGGCGGCAGCGTGCGCGTCAACTCCGGGTCGAGGATTGCCAGTTCTGGTCCCAGATATGGACTGAGGAAGAAGAGTTTCTGTTCAGACTGCTCATCGCGAATGACCGCAACCGGTGTGACTTCGCTGCCCGTGCCAGCAGTCGTCGGTATGGCGATCATGGGAAAGAGCGGACGTGTGAGCAGATTGGCGCCCTGGTAATCGTAGAGTGTACCGCCCTCGGTCAACAGGATGCGCATGGCTTTGGCAGTGTCAAGGGCGGAACCGCCGCCAACCGCGATCAGCACGTCAGCGTCCGCATCGCGTGCCACGGCGGCGCCCTGCTCGACTGTCGCCACCGACGAGTCGGGTGGAACATCGGTAAAGGCGCCGGCAACATCGACTGATCCTTCCAAAGCTGTGCGCACCCGGTCGAGCAGCCCTGCCTGCACCACGCCAGGATCGGCGACGAGCAGGGCGCGTTGCACGCCGAGTTGGACCACTTCGTTGGCAAATTCGCGCGCCAGGCCGATCTTGTACATCAATCGGGTGCGCATGTGGTACTCGAAAAAGTCGATCATGTCACTCCTCCTGAAGCCCCTCTCGAACACGACGAAGTAAAGCGCGGCACTCGACCACATACTCTGCCAGTGTGTAATCGCCGCGAGCGCGGGCGCCGGCAGCCAGTTCGAGTAGCGCGGCTTGCGTCGCATCAGTCAGCAGTGCAGGATACGCACCGACGACCGCAGCCAGCGCATCAGCCTCGTGACCAGCGCGCACCAGCGCGTCGATCGCCTGGCGCAGCCCTTCATCACTGGTCATATCATCGCGCAGACGCGCAAGCGCATCACGGCGCAGTTCAATCGCCTGCGCCAGATGTTCGTTGCCTTCATCTAGCGCTGCATCAACGCGCGCTGCCAGTTCATCGTCCACCCATGGTTCGAGCAGCATCGGGTAATCGGAGACGGCTTCACGCAGCACACGCGGGCTTTCGGCGCGCAGAAACGCCTGATACGCCTGATCCGTGAGGTGGAACGCTCCCGGCTCAGGGCGCGACGGCATGAAAGACTGAACCGCAGCGGAACGATCCTGTCGGTCGTCGGGCATGGCGCCGGCGCGCAGATCATTGAGCAATACACGCGCCTCTGTCAGCGCGCGAGCGATGTCGTGCTCCGCCTGTGCGCGTGCAGCGCCGATGAGTTGTTCGATGACAGCATCGGCGTCCGGCGTCATGAGGATGGGATGCCGATCGACCACCGCAACAGTCTCTGCGGTGGTATCGGCTGCAATCAGTTCCTCGATGGCAAGGACAATCACATCAGGCGTGGAAGAGGCGTCCAACGGTTCAACCGGCGGAGGAGGCGGCTGGACGGTGGAGGGGCGGTGCGGAATCTCCGGCGGACGGGGAGCGAAGCGTCTGCCGCGACGCAGCATGGCTTTGCGCACGCCAGCGGCTTCGACTTCCACCTGCACATCGCCGAGGTAGGGGAGACGCGCCTCTTCGGGGAGGCTGCCGACCAGCACATACAGCAGTTCCTGTGCCCGTTCGCGCCAGACATGCTCTGGAGCGTCGGCAGGCGCCGCAAAATAGACACGCCGCCCGTCCGGATCGTGGACGAGCAGCGGGCCACCAGCGTCCGCCTGATGACCACACTGCGGGCATGCCACCACATTCAGTTCGCCCGACAGCAGCATGTCGGCCAGATCGGGACGTTCTCGCGCATCGAGGAGCGTCCAGACCTCCGCCTCGAATGGCGTGCGGCAGACGGTTTTTTTTTTCAAGCAGAAGACGGCATACGAGATCGGCATACCAGTAACAGGCGACAGATGCCAGGCGAAGCGCGCTTCTCAACGCACGAGCAACCGCCTGAACATCTGTCGCCTCCGTTGCACCAACCGCTGCACAGATACGGCGCGGCGTCATCCTCTGGCAGATGGCGCTTCTGCAGGTTCCGTCGCTGGCGCGCCTGCGAGTTTCGCCTTTTCTTCTTCGACCAGCACGCGCCGCAGCACTTTGCCGACCATGGTCTTGGGCAGTTCGGCGCGGAACTCGACCTCACGCGGCACCTTGTACGGCGCCAGATGCTGCTTGCAGAACTCACGAATCTCGTCCGGCGTTGCACTTTCGCCCGGCTTGAGTACGATGAACGCTTTGATCGTATCATCGCCGCGCGCCGGATTCGGAATGCCGACGACCACCGCTTCGAGCACCTTGGGATGCGTGAAGAGCACTTCCTCGACATCGCGCGGCAGCACCTTGTACCCCGATGCGATCATCATATCCTTCTTGCGATCAACGATGTAGAAGTACCCCTCCTCATCGACCTTGCAAATATCGCCGGTGCGCAGCCAGCCATCGGGGGTAAACGTCGCTTCGGTCTCTTCAGGACGATTCCAGTACCCCTTCATCACCATCGGACCTTTGACGACCAGTTCACCTTCTTTGTCCGAACCGAACGGAATGTCTTCCCCGGTTTCCAGGTCGATGATCTTTGCATCGACATCCGGCATCGGAATGCCAATCGACCCCTTCTTGCGCTTACCGAACACCGGGTTGCAGTGCGAGACCGGCGAGAGTTCCGTCATACCAAAGCCTTCAACCAGGCGCCCGCCGGTGATCTGCCCGAACTTCTCCTGGACTTCGATGGGCAGCGGCGCCGAACCGCTGATACAGGCTTTGATCGACTTCAGATCATACTCGTTGATGCGCGGATGGTTGACGATGCGAATATACATTGCCGGCACGCCGGGGAAGAGGGTCGAACGTTCGCGCTGCATCACATCCATCACATGATCGAGTTCGCGCGGATTAGGAACAATCGTCAACTCGCCACCCAGGTAGAGCCCATAGATCATCGCAACCGTCATACCATAGACATGGAAGAACGGAATGGCGCACATCATCTTTTCTGCGCCATAGTCGGTCTTCGTGAGCCACGACGCCACCTGCATCGTATTCGCCACCAGGTTGCGATGGGTCAGCATCGCCGCCTTGGGCAGACCCGTCGTTCCGCCGGTGTACTGGAACAGCGCAACGTCCTCGGGTTGCACATCGACTGCGGGCGGATTGGGTCCATAGCGTTCGAGCAGATGCTGGAACAGGTAGACGCTCGAATCGCGCGCGACATCGACCCAATCGGGCTGTTTGCTCTGTTTGGCGTGCACCAGGAAGCGCGACAGCGGGCCAAGCGTATCGTAGATATGAGCCACGATAACGCGCTTGAGCGGGGTTTCGGCGCGAATTTCCTGCAGGCGCGGATAGAACAGATTCAGCAGCACGATCGTCTCAGAGCCGCTATCGACCAGTTGATGCTTCAGTTCACGCGCCGTATACGTCGGGTTATTATTGACAACGATAGCGCCGATGCGCATTGCCGCAAAGAACGCAATCACATAGTGCGGCGAGTTGGGCAGCATCAGCGCAACGCGATCGCCCTTGCGCACTCCCAGTTGATAGAGGGCATTGGCGAAGCGGTCAACCATTTCATTGAGCTTCTGGTAGGTCATTTTGCCGCCGACGGTGTACAGACCACGCGCCAGGTAGCTCAACACAAAATTGGTTGCCGTGTTGTACGGATACTTCCTCGTACTCTCTGCCAGAAAGTGGTTCAGGGTGACGTTGGGGATTTCGACAGAACGCGGCACATTCGGCTCATAGCTCGCAAACCAGGGTCGATCCATACTGTTCATGGTACATGCTCCTTTGCATGGCGTCAGGCGGCGCACCAGACCCCATTACGCTTTTACTCCGATCAGACGAACCAGCGCCATCGAGCGAATCTCCGACCACTGCGCTGCCAGGCGCGGGTCGCCTGGCAGCGGCGTTTCCCTGATCTCACGACGCTACACGTCGTCACGTAACCAACCGCGCTCACGCGCAATAAATTTGATGGTGGCGTCGTCGGGCGGGTAAAGACCGGCAGCCTGATAGGCGTATGCCAGCAGCGCCGCTCCGCCGATCATCCCGACGCCCAGGCCGATAAGAAATGCTAGTGCGCCCACAACGTTGCGCATGACCGACACTCCTCTCGCAGTATCCTAAGCCTCGCCCTGCATGCCTGAACACAGGTGCAGACGTATGATACCGCACAGCACGCCATTGCGTCAACTGATCGCGGACGCGGCGCGTCATCCGCGGATGACGCGCCGGATATGCGTTGGCGGGCGTATCCACGCGGATCTGAAACAGCGCTGTGCTATAATAATATGTGGTGGTCGATCCTGGACTCACTGGAGAGTCGACAACGCACAAGTCAGGCGCCGGCGCCATCACTGCAAACCACTCGTTTCCACCAGGCGCATCTTCTCCACGAGAACGGGTTTCGTCCAGCAGAGACAAGGGCGGAGGTGCGTTATGCTTGCCAGAGCCTATGTGCTGATCGAAGTCGAAGCCGGACATGTCAGCGCAGTCCTTGCCACGTTGCGCGCGATCAAAGGCATCACGCTTGCCGATCCGGTGACCGGTCCATACGACGTTATTGTAACGATCGAAGTGCCCGACCAGCGTGACATTGGTCGTCTGGTGATGAACGAACTGCACGGCATTCCAGGCATCAAGCGCACAGTGACGTGTCTGGCGATCTGAAATCGAAAGACGGACATCGCGCAGGGTTGCAAAACTGTCGAAGAACGTCTTGTTGCCGGGTTCAGCGCGATTCGGTGAACGTTCGACGTAGTGTAACGGGATAATACGGTGCCCCGGCTCAATGGAAAACCAGAGTTTGCCGTGATCGGTCTTGGGCGATTCGGCAGCAGTCTGGCGTTGACGCTCGCCGAGCGCGGGTTCAGCGTCCTGGGCATCGACCGCGACCGCGCCATCGTCCAGTCGTTGGCTGATCGTTTGACTCAAACCGTCGCCCTCGACTCAACCGATGAGCACGCACTGCGTGCAGTCGATATTCCTTCGTTCGATACGGTCGTGATCGCCATCGGATCGAACTTCGAGGCGAACCTGTTGACTACGGTGGCTGTCAAATCCCTGGGTGTGCCCCACGTCATCTGCAAAGCGACCACCGATCGCCAGCGAACGATCCTGCTGCGAGTCGGCGCCGACCGCGTCATTCTGCCGGAACACGAAGCCGGGTGCCGTCTGGCACAGGAACTCGCCGCCCCCGGCATGGTCGATCAGATCGCGCTGGGGGTAGAGCATAGCATCACTGAGTTGCGCGTTCCACCATCGTTCGTCGGCCATACCCTGCGTGAATGCGATTTACGTCGCCGGTATGGGGTGACCGTCCTGGCAGTCAAACGCGGCGAGCATCTGACAGTCTTCCCGGCGCCCGATTTTACTTTTGCGCAGGGTGATCTGCTGGCGGTCATCGGTGAGAATCAGAGCGTTGCACGGATTGCTGAACTGAAATGATCTTCTCGCCGCGCGCATCGGCGCACCCCTCCCCCCGACCGCGCCCTATGCCGGCTGCGTTGCGCCTGGTGATCGGCCTGGCGATCCTGGTTGCCGCTGGCACGCTGACCCTGATGCTGCCCTGGATGGGCGCAGAACGGCCCCTGCAATGGAACGAGGCGCTGTTCACTGCGGTCTCAGCCCTGAGTGTGACCGGTCTATCTATCATTACTCCCGTCTATGACCTCAGCCTCGCCGGACAGATTGTGCTCTTAACGCTCATCCAGATCGGCGGCGTTGGGTTTATGGTGATGGCGGTGATCGTCTTTCAGTTGCTGGGAAGACGGATCACCCTCACCGACCGCCTGGCGCTGACCGACTCCGTGGGGCTGCTGGTGCCTGGCGCGATTGTGCAACTGGTGCAGCGTGTGCTGCTGACCGTGCTGCTGATCGAGTCTATCGGCGCTGCGTTGCTCTGGATCCATTGGCGCGATATGCTGGGACCAGAACGCGCCCTGTTATACGCGATCTTCCACTCGGTGTCCGCCTTCTGCAACGCCGGTTTCGACCTCTTCAGCGGGTTGCCGCAGCATCCGTACGGCATCCCCAACGATAGCGCGACGCTGGCGATCCTGGGAGCGCTGATCTTCCTTGGCGGGCTGGGCATCCCGGTACTGGCGGAATTGATCACCTTCTGGCGCGTCCGCTTTTCGCTCCATACGCGTATCACGCTAACCGTCGTCATTACACTGGTCTTGATCGGGGCAGGCGGGTTATTCCTGACAGAACAGCAATCCGGGCATCCACTGGCAAACGAACCGCTCGACCGTCAGGTCGCACTGGCGCTCTTTCAGTCGATTTCGACGCGCACTGCCGGGTTCAGCGCATTTCAGCCGCTCGATGATCTATCGCCCGCCGGACGGTTGCTGACGATTGTGCTCATGTTCATCGGGTGTGCGCCAGCATCGATGGGTGGCGGCATTACGACGGGAACGTTCGCCGTATTGATGCTGGCAGTCGTCGCGTATGCGCGCGGTCTGGCGTCACCGCAGATCGGCGGGCGCACCCTGGCGCCGCAGACGGTGCGCAAAGCGGCGGCCATCCTCACCATTTCGCTTCTGGTGGCGCTGACAGCGACCTGGCTTATTCTGGCGACTCACGAAGCGTCGCTTGACCATGCGTTGTTCGAGGTGATCTCGGCGTTTGCAACCTGTGGTTTATCGCTGGGACTGACCGGTGAGTTGAACGTGTTCGGTCAACTGGTCATCTGCATCATGATGTTCTGGGGACGACTGGGGGCGCTGACGCTAGTTGTGGCGCTGGCGCGCCAGCGCCCGCAACTGGTGGCATATCCCGAGGAGCAGGTGCTGATCGGGTGACGCTGATCGTCGCGTCAGGCGCTAAAAACGAAAGTATTGAGCAACAGAGTCAGCCCGATCAGGGCCAGAGCCGTGATGAGAACTGCAACCGTCTGTGCTACGCCCAGAGGAAGCGATCGGGTGATCACGAGCGACGTGAACTGTGTTTCCGGCGCGGACTGAGTCATAACTGTACCCCTCCTGTTTTTCTAATAGCATACTGGTACGTAAGTCCGGCGGGAAGGGCATGGCATCCCGGATGAAGCGGGGAAAACTTCCCGCAATACGGGGAACGTCGCCGATACTATCTAGCGGGAAGATCGTCGATCATCGCGGATACGCTTCATCCACCAGGAGCACCAGGGAGCGCGAAGCGCTCCACTCGGGCGCTCGATAGGAACACTGCTGCGCCTTCGCGCCCTGCGTGGACGATCACGTTACAATCGACGAATGCGCGTCACTCATCACGGGCATCACCTGCCCACATCCCGCACGTCCCCCAGCGGACCGGTGCCGCGCTGCGAACGCGCTGACGCGCCATCGACGCCGCGCAGAGTATGGCGTCGCGTATCGTAGTGCCCTTTGAGTTCATCGACGACCATCCCTTTCCAGAGCGGAACGCCGATCATGTACGCCGCGCGCCCGATCATATGCGAGGCGACCGGCGCGGTGAGGAACAGGAAGAGCACACCGGCGACCGCGCGCACCGTGATCGCAATATCCGCCGCCGACACCGCCACCGCCAGGAGAACACATCCCGCGCCAAGCGACGACGCCTTCGACGCTGCCGACATGCGCAGGAAAATATCAGGCATGCGGACGATCCCGATGCCCGCCAGCAGGAGCAGCAGCGTCCCGATAATCAGGAGCATAGTGCTGACAATCTCTTGAATCAGACCGATCATATCCGCCGCTCCGTGTAATAGGCGAAGGCGATCGTGCCGATAAAGCCAACTAACCCGACGACCAGCGCCGCGTCGAGGAAGGCAGGCTGGTTATTGACCAGCGCATACGTGGCAAAGATTGCAATAGCAATCGTTCCCATCACATCGAGCGCCACCACGCGATCGGGCAGGCTTGGTCCACGCACCAGGCGAATGACCGGCAGCGTGACGGCAATGCTCAGCAGCGGCAGAACCACCCAGAGAGCAATCGTCTGTACCATCAGTTGAACACCTCATACACTAATCGCTCGAACCCATTCTTGATTCCGCGCCGGAACCGTTCTGGATCGCCAACAGCAATTGCATGCACATACAGGCAGCTGCGGTCATCAGCCACATCGAGGCTCAACGTCCCCGGCGTCAGCGTAATCAGATTGGCGAGCATCGTAATTTCCGCATCGGAGCGAATGTCGAGCGGAATGGCGACGATGCCGGGTTTGATCCGCTCCTTTGGCGTCAGAAGGACCACACGGGCTACATTCAGGTTCGCCAGAATGATCTCCCACAGCACGTACACCGCAAAACGAACAATCTGCGGCGCTTTAACGAAATAGCGTTCACCGCGAAGCTGCCGGCGTAATATCCAGAGAATGCCATATCCAAGCGCGAAGCCAAACGCCAGATCAAGCGGAGTAAACTGACCTGTCAGCGCACTCCAGGCGATTGCGAGCAGAATGTTCAACAAAAACATGATCGCACCTCATCGAAGCGCCAGCGACGCGCTCTGCACTGCTGCGATGTATTCCGCCGGATTGAGCAGTTGATCAGCGGCGCGCTGCGCCAGATCATAGAACGGCTGCGCCGACAGCCCGATCACGACCGTGATCAGCGCTAACCCGACCGCCGGAGCGACCATCAGCGCGAGATTCTGTTTATCAGGTTGATGTGGCGCCGGCGCTTTCTTCCAGAACGCCTCCGCCCAGATTTTGGTCATTGAGAAGGCGGTCAACAGGCCGACGATAAGCGACACCACGACAATGATATATTGTTCAACCTGCAATCCCGCCTGCACCAGCATCAATTTTGCCCAGAACCCTGAGAGCGGAGGAAAGCCCGCCAGCGAAAACGCCGGGATCAGGAACAGAATCGCCAGCCAGGGGTACACTTTGTACACATCGCCGAGATCCTTCAATTCATACGACCCGCGCAGGCGATGAACAATGCCGCTGACCAGAAAGAGGTTCATCTTCACGATAATGTGATGTATGATGTAAAAGACCGCTCCCGCCAGCGCCAGCGGGGTGAACAGCCCCAACCCCATGATCATATAGCCGATCTGACTGATGATATGAAACGATAACACCCGGCGGAACTCATTCTGCGCCACCGCGCCGAGCACGCCGGTCACCATGGTCAACCCTGCCAGCAGCAGGATCAATCCGTGAGTGAGTGCAATATTCTGCACGAACAACAGCGAGAACACGCGGATCAGCGCATAGACGCCAACCTTGGTCAACAGACCGGCGAAGATCGCCGAAACCGCAATCGGTGGTGTATGATACGATGCCGGCAGCCAGGCGAAGAGCGGAAAGATCGCGGCTTTGATGCCGAACGCCACCAGAAACAGCATCGCCAGCGTCATCACCATGCCCGGTTGATCAAGAAGCGCCAACTGCTGCGCCAGATCGGCCATGTTGAGCGTGCCGACCGCGCCATACAGAATGCCGACAGCGCTGAGGAAGAGCGCCGACGAGAGCAGGTTGAGCGTCACATACTTGATCGCCCCCTCGAGTTGCGCCCGTTCGCCCCCCAGCGCCATCAGCACGAACGACGACATCAGCAGCACCTCGAACCAGACGTACAGGTTGAAGATGTCGCCCGTCAGGAACGCGCCGCAGATGCCCATAAACATGATGTGCAGCAACGGATAGTAGCCAAACCGCTCACGCGCCTCGTCCATGCTGCCCAGCGAATACACCGCGACCGCGAGCGCCGTCACTCCAGTGATGACTACCATGATCGCGCCAAGGAGATCGGCGACGAACGAAATGCCGAACGGCGCGGGCCAGTTGCCCAGTTGTGTCGCCTGAACGCCATTACGGGACACACTTTCCAGCAACACGACCCCTGCGACCAGCAGCAGTGCTGCGCCAGCGACGTTCAATGCGCGGTGAAGTTCGCGTCGCCCCCAGAACAAGAGCATGATGATGCCGGTCATAAAAGGAATGAGCACCGGCAGCATTAACAGAACATCCATGACAATCTCTCAGAACAATACGATGCTCACCATCAACCCTGATTCAGTGCTCGGTTGTTCTCAGTTCGTCAATATCATCTGCGCCACAACTACGGTAGGCGCGCCGGAATAGCACAATCGTGAACGCCTGAACGCCAAAACCAATAACAATAGCCGTCAAAATCAGCGCCTGCGGCAGAGGATCGGCATACGGCGCAATCGGCGCCTCAGCGCCGACGGGAACTAGCGGCGGATTGCCGCGCGTCACATTCGAGACGATGAAGATCAGCAGGTTGGCAGCGTATCCGAGCAGCCCCAGACCGAGAACAATTTTCACAACGCTGCGTCGCATGATCATGTACAGCCCTGCAGCGTATAACACGCCAATAACAATCGCCCAGATAAACTCCATCGCCCTACTCTCCTTCCGCCTCAAAGAGCGTGAACATGATCGTTACTGTGATGCCAACCACCACCAGGTAGACGCCGACATCGAACAGCAGCGGGGTACCGACTTTACCAATCACCGGCAGCGGTTCTTTATACCAGAGCCCACTCATCAGCGGCAGCCCCAAAAAGAGTGAGAGCAGCGCGCTCGCCGCTGCCACCAGCAGCCCTGCGCCGATCAATCGCTTTGGATCAATTCGCAGCATCTGGAATGCCTGCGCGACACCGTATGCAGCAGCATACAGCGTAAATCCCGCCCCCGCCACCAACCCGCCGACGAACCCGCCACCCGGCTCATTGTGTCCCCGAAAGAGCAGAAAGATCGAGAAAATGAGCATCAACGGCAGCAGCAGGCGCGTGGCCGTCGCCAGAATCAGTGAGTGCATCGAACTCCCCCCTCAGACATCGACCGTCTCAGAGCGCTCACGCGGCACGCCATCATCTGTCCGTACATCAGCGTCTTTGCTCTTATCGTGTTCAGGCGCAAGCACAAGCCTGAGCAGCGCATAGATCCCGATGGCTGCCACGCCAAGCACGGTGATCTCGCCCATCGTATCGAAGCCGCGAAAATCGACCAGGATGACATTGACCACATTTCGACCAAATGCCTGCGGCACACTGTTCTCCGCCAGAAACCCGCTCACCCGTGACTCGGCCGGCGATCCCAGCGCCATCAGGGTCAACAATGTCATCAGCGCACCACCCGCGATCGCAAGCCCGGCAGAACGCACCCGTGCGCCTGTGGTCGAAAGATTGCCGAAACGCGGCAGCCGGTAGACGACCAGCACAAACAGAATCGCCACCAGCGTCTCGATGGCGAACTGCGTGATGGCCAGATCGGGTCCGCTGAACAGCAGGAACACCAGCGCCGTGCCATAGCCGACGAATCCCAGACCAACCACCGCCGCCATGCGCGATGTCGCACGGATGACAAACGTTGTCGCGGCAATAATGACAAGCGCCACCATCAGTTCATAGACGCGCACATCAGCCCAGTCCACGGGAATAGTGATGGTCACCCGCCCGAAGACCATCATAAATGTGGTCAAAACCAGCGTGGTTGTAATAATCAGTCCAATGTAAAACCGCAGGTAGCCTTTTTGCAGCACACGTGTCTGCCAGGTTGCCAGTGCGAGCATGCCATCGACGGCGCGCTGATACCAACCCTCGGCGCCCCACGGCGCCAGCGGTGCAGCGACAGCAGCGAGGCGCCCGAAGATGCTGCGCGCCCGGTACAATCCTGCGCCGACCACGAGCGTCACCACGCTCAACGCCAGCGCCTGACCAGCCGCCCCTTCGATGCCAGCCCACAGGAGCAGTTCAATCTCCTTCGTTTTCCCGATCACCGAGCCGGCTGCGGGCCCGATCAGGAGATTGCCGATCTGAACCGAGAACAATCCTGTTCCGAGGCTGGCAAGCGCCAGCGCGACCGGACCCATCCGCATGCTGAGCGGCGCTTCGTGCGCGTGCTTCGGCGTGACAACTGGTTGACCGAAGAATACCCGCAACGACACCAGACCGGCTGCCACGACGGTGAGCATATTCGTCAGGAGCGCCACCGTAATCAGGATCGGCTCTTCAAGACTGGCTTTGTACTGGACTTCCTTGGCAATGAAGCCGAACATCGGCGGCAACCCCGCCATCGAAATCGCCGTCAGCATCCCGGCGGCAGCCGTGATCGGCATAGCGGCGCGCAACCCGCCAAGGTGCGCAATGTCGCGCGTGCCGGTTTCGTGATCGACCGACCCGGCAACCTGGAACAACGCACCCTTATACAGCGCATGGCTCAACGTAAAGACCATCGCCGCCTTGAGCGCATCGTCAGTACCGATGCCAATGAGCATCACCAGCGTCCCTAACGCCGAAACAGTGGTGTACGCCAGAATGCGTTTCAGATCAGTCTGCTGCACTGCCAGCAACGAGCCGACGATCATGGTGGCGCTGCCAAAGCCGGTGAGCAGCAGTTGCCAGGCTTCAGTGCTGCCAAGCACCGGGTTGAGCCGCGCCAGCAGAAAGACGCCCGCCTTCACCATCGTCGCCGAGTGCAGGTAGGAACTTACCGGCGTCGGAGCTTCCATCGCGCCAGGAAGCCAGAAATGAAACGGGAACTGCGCCGATTTGGTGAACGCGCCAAACAGAACCAGCGCCAGGATGCCGCCGTACAGCGGGTGCGCACGCACCATATCACCCCGCGTCAGCATCTCGCCGATCTCCAGCGTCCCGGCGACCTGTCCAAGCAACACAATCCCCGCCAGCAGCGCCAACCCGCCGATGCCGGTCACCAACAGACTTTGTAGCGCCGCCTTGCGCGCTTTTTCATACTCATGCTTGTAGCCGATCAGCAGATACGAACTGATTGTGGTCAACTCCCAGAACACAAACAGACCGATCAGATTGTCGGACGTGACAATGCCGAGCATGGCCGCCATGAAGATCAACAGCAGCGTCAGCATGCGTCCCAGCATTGGATCGTTCGCCAGATAGCCGCCGGCATAGATCAACACCAGCGTACCGATGCCGGTGATCAGCAGGGCGAAGAGCAGGCTCAACCCGTCGATGCGAAACGACAGGTTGACCCCCAGGCCCGGAACCCAGGCATAACTGAAGCGCAGCGCCTCACCGCCGACCACTGCCGGAACCAGGCTGATGAAGTAGATCATCAGAGCAAACGGCAGCAGCGCCGCGATCCATCCCGCATAGCGCGGCGCGATCCGGTGCAACCACGGCGCTGCGATGGCGCCGCCAAATCCTGAAAGAACTGCAGTCAACATCAGCATTGCTCAGAAATAGCACGGGGTCCGAAGCGTTCTGCCCACTCCGGCCCCGCAACCTCTTACACTCTACAGTATATCACGCTTCACCGACGGATTGACAGGGTACTCTTTCCCGCTATCTTAGCAAACTTTGCTTGAGTACCCTGGTGTTTTTCATTTTTCCCCTGTCACCACCATCCAGAGATTCGCTGATGGGCGCAAACCGATGCTGCCGGTGATCGCCCGGTTGCTGTTCGAGCCGCCGAGGCGACCGTCATCTGCGCAAGCCCTGCCCATGGGCTATGCCGCTGCGCCTGCGATGCAGGCGCCTCGCCGGTGAGTGATGAGCAGCAGAGCGCTGACTCGTCATTCCACACGCCGCTCCTGGCAGCGCGGGCGGCGCGCCGCATGGACGACACCTCGAGCCCGGTTCTGTGCGTTTGCGCTTTTGTGTGAGATCGTCTATACGAGTACTACGAGCACAACCAGAGGGTGGATGGTCGATCGCCAGCGCGCGGTCAGGCGCCACGCGGACGATGACCGTCACCTCCGCCAGCGTTGCCGAATCTTCACTGATCGATCAATCAATTTCTGATATACTCCTCTTGACTGTCTGATCAATCAATGGAGATGGCGATGGTAGCGGCGGGCGACAGTGATACGCGCGACCGGCGGCGCCAGATTATGGATGCGGCGTTGCGAGTGTTCAGCACCAAAGGGTTTCAGAAGGCGACGAACCGCGACATTGCTGAAGCGGCAGGGGGTATTTCACCAGGGCTGATCTACCACTACTTCAGAGACAAGCAGGACCTCTTTCTCTCCGTGCTGCGCGAGCGCGCCACGATTATGGCGCTCGTCGAACATCCGCAGCAGTTGATGGACCTGCCGCCGCGTCAGGGGTTGACCCTGATTGGTCGTTCCTACCTGATGATGATGAGCATCCCGGAGAATGTTGCGGTGTTTCGCATCATCCTGGCGGAGGCGCTGCACTTTCCTGAAGTGGCCGTCATGATCCGGCAGCACTTCGCTGATCGGGTCTTTGGCATGCTGCGCGCCTACCTGCAGTATCAGATTGATCACGGACGCCTCCGTCCCCACGACACGTCAATCAGCGTGCGCACATTTCTCGGCAGCATTGTTGTCCACGTGATTGCGCGCGAGGTGCTGCGCCAGCCTGAAGCCCTCCAGACCACTGATGATCAGGCGGTCGCCATGGCGGTCGATGTCTTTCTCCACGGCCTGAGCCTTGAAGGAGGCGCCGGGTGATGTTCAGTCGCCTCTGGACCGTGATGCGCAAGGTGTTCATTCACATCCGGCGCGATCCGCGCACGCTGGCGGTGATGTTCATCGCGCCGTTGATGCAGTTGATCCTGCTCGGCTATGCCGCAACCACCGATGTGCGCAATGTGCCGCTGGCGGTGTTCGACCAGGATCGCACTGCGGCAAGCCGTGATCTGGTTGAGGCGTTTGTCGCTTCGGGGCAGTTTGCCGTGGCGCAGCATGTCGGCAGCGACCGTGAACTCGCCACGTTGATCGATGGCGGTCGGGCGCGCGCCGGGCTGATCATTCCGCCGGGCTATGCCGCCGATCTGCTGGGGCGCCGGGGAGCGCAGGTGGTATTCGTGCTCGACGGCTCGGACCCGTCGATTGCCGGCTCGTCGCTGTCGGCAGCGCGTCTGATCGGGCAGGCGAAGTCGGTCAGCATTCAGACGGAGCGACGCGCAGCGATTGCGCCCCCGCTCGAGGTGCGCACCCGCGTCTGGTACAACCCGGATATGGCGAGCGCTGTATTCATGATCCCTGGTCTCATTGGGCTGGTGCTCCAGTTGCAGGCGACGCTGCTTACGTCCTCAGCAATTGTGCGGGAGCGCGAGCGTGGAACGATCGAGCAGTTGATCATTACGCCTATCAGTCCCTTTGAGCTCATTCTGGGCAAGATTCTGCCGTATGCGCTGGTGGCGCTGCTGATCACGCTCGAAGTGCTGATCCTGGGAACCTTCTGGTTTGGCGTGCCGATCAAGGGCGATGTCGGGTTGCTGCTGGCGATCTCTTGTCTCTTCCTGATCTCGACGCTATCGATTGGACTGCTGATTTCGACCGTGGCGAATACACAGCAGGAGGCATTTCTGCTGACCTTCCTGACCCTGCTGCCGTCGGTCTTTCTTTCCGGCTTCATCTATCCGGTGGCTGCGATGCCTGGGGCGTTGCAATTCATCAGCGGCATCATCCCGCTGACCTACTACCTGATTGTGGTGCGCGGCATCGTCATCAAGGGAGTTGATGTCGCAGTCCTGCTGCCGCAGATCGGCGCACTGGCGTTGTTTGGCGCAATCCTGATCATTGCGGCTACGGCGCGTTTCCGCAAACGGCTTGACTGATGAAGATTGGGAGGCGATCATGCACCCACGTGCACGAATAGTTATTCCGCTGCTCCTGGCGGTAGCGTTGATCGGCGGCGGTTACTGGTGGTTCCAGCAGTCGGCGCAGGCGCGGAATGGACTGCTCACCGGTTCGGGAACCATCGAAGCCGAAACGGTGTTGGTGACGGCGGAGATTGCCGGACGTGTGCAGCGCCTCTTTACAGACGAAGGGGCGGAGGTGCGCGCCGGGCAGGAACTGGCGCAGATCGATACGGCGCTGCTCGAAGCGCAACTGGATCAGGCAGAAGCAGCGGTTGCGGCAGCCGAAGCGAACCTGGCGCAGATCCGCGCTGGAACGCGCAGTGAGGAGATAACCATCGCCGAGGCGCAGGTGAAACAGGCGGCGGCGGCGGCGGCTGGCGCTGCCCATGCGTATGAGCATGCGCTCGCAATCCTGAACAACCCGCAGGAATTGGAACTGCAACTCGCGCAGGCGCGCGCCAATCGCGACACAGCGCTGCGCGCGCTGGAAAAACTGCGCGCCGGTACGCGCCAGGAAGATATTGACGCCGCGCGCGCATCACTTGCGCTGGCGCAAGAAAATCTTCAGGCCGCGCGCGATAAACTCTCCGCCGCCAAGACGCTGGCGGAAGCGCAGGTCGAACAGGCGGCGGCGGCGCTCACGCAGGCGCAGGCGCGCTACGCTCAGGCGAAAAGCAACTGGGAATATGTGCGCGATACCGGACAGGATGCGCTCATGCCGTCGGTGCTGGTCACGACACAGGCGGGCATTCAACGCCTGCCGAATACCGTGAGCGACGGGGCGCGCGAGAATTACTACGCGCAGTTCGTTCAGGCAGAAGCAGCGCTGCGCCAGGCGGAGACGGCGCTGGACCAGGCGCTGGTGCAGGCGGAACAGGCGCGACAGGCTGAGGCTGTCGGCGTGCGACAGGCGGAATTGCAGGTGATCGCCGCACAGACGGCGCTGGCAAAGGCGGAGACCGGTCCGACGCGCCAGGATATGGCTGCGGCTGAGACCGCGCTCGCAAATGCGCAGCGTCTCCTTGATGTCGTCGAAGCAATGCGCGCTGATCCGCAGCAGTTGCGTGCAGCGGTCGATGCAGCGCGCACCCAGAAGGAGATTGCCGAAGCGCAACTGGCGCAGGCGCGCGCGCGCCTGGAGATGGCGCGGAACGGCGCGCGTCCGGAGCAGATTCAGACGGCGGAGGCGCAACTGGCACAGGCGCGCGCGGCACAACGGCAGGTGGAAGTGATGATCGAGAAGGCAACATTGCGCGCGCCGCGCGCGGGCATCATCCTGAGCCGCCCGATCCACGAAGGAGAACAGGTGACTCCCGGCACACCGCTCATGACAATTGGCTCGCTTGACACGGTGCGCCTGACCGTGTACATCAGCGAAGCCGACATCGGACGCGTGCGCATCGGGCAAATGGCGGAAGTCACGGTCGATAGCTTTCCTGGTCGCGCCTTCAGCGGTGCTGTTACCTTTATTGCCCAGAGCGCCGAGTTCACGCCACGCAACGTTCAGACACGCGACGAACGCGCAACAACGGTTTTTGCTGTGCGGATCGAGTTGCCCAATGCCGATCACGCCCTCAAGCCCGGCATGCCGGCGGATGTGACGCTGTTGGAGAGGGGTTAGGGGGTGATTATGATCCATCGACGTGAGTACACCGTTGCCGGTCCCGAAAATGCGCCAGCCGTCGTCCTGATCCACGGTGCACGCATGACGCGCGCGCTGTGGCAGCCGCAGATCGATGCGCTCAGCGACTCTTTGCGCATCATCGCGCCGGATTTGCCGGGGCATGGCGCGCTGGCGGGCGCCCCATTTTCGCTCGACGCGGCAGTGGAGCGGATTGCAACCGTGATCGACGCGGTGGCAGGCGGGCGGGCGATTGTCTGCGGTCTGTCGCTCGGCGGGTATGTGGCGCTGGCATTCGGCGCCTGTCACCCACAACGCACAACGGCGCTGGTGCTGTCTGGCTGTGCGTTCTCGTTCCACGGGCTGCCCGGTCGTCTCCTGGGGGCGCCATACGTCGCCGTCTCCCGCTTCGTGACGCGCACCTTCTCGCCGTTGCTGGCGCGCGCCGAGGAACGTGCGCTGCGCAAGACCTACCCGGCAGCACTGGCGGAGCCGATCATCGCGCGCGGGTTCTTCTACCGCTACTACGCCGACATTTCCGCTGCGCTGCTCGACTTCGATCCGCTGCCGGCGCTACGCGCCTGCGATGTTCCCGTGCTGTTGCTCAATGGCGCCAATGATCGCTTCTTCCGGCGCGATGAGCCATCGTACCTGCGCGCCTTGCGCCACAGCCGGCTGCGCCTGATCGAGGGCGCTTCCCACCTGGCAAACCTTGATCAACCGGAAGCGTACACCACAGCATTGCGCGATTTTGTCTCCGAGATTGTGGCGGTGCAATGAACGAAACGTCTGCAATCGAAACCGTTGACCTGAGCCGCTCGTTTGGTCCGGTGCGGGCTGTCAACCGCCTGAACCTGACAGTGAGGACCGGACAAATCCACGGTTTGCTTGGACCGGATGGCGCAGGTAAGACGACGACGCTGCGATTGCTCTGTGGCGTGCTGCGCCCCGACAACGGTCGCGCCATCGTCGCCGGAATCGATGTGATGTATGACCCGGAGGGCGTGCGACAGCGCATCGGCTACATGCCACAACGCTTCAGTCTGTACGGCGACCTGACCGTGCTCGAGAATCTGCGCTTCTACGCCGATGCCTACGCTGTACCGCAGGTGGAGCGCGCTGCGCTGCTGACCCGGCTGCTCGGATTCAGCCGCCTGGAACCGTTTCGCAACCGGCGCGCCGACGAACTCTCCGGCGGAATGCGCCAGAAACTGGCGCTGGCATGCGCCCTGATCCATCGTCCGCAGGTTTTGCTGCTCGACGAACCAACCACCGGCGTCGATCCGGTATCGCGGCGTGAATTCTGGGATCTGCTGAACGAAGCGGTTCACAACCACAGTATGACGGTGTTGCTCACCACACCATACATGGATGAAGCCGAGCGCTGCCACGAGGTCAGCTTCATGCGCGCCGGCGACATACTGGCGAACGGGACGCCGCGCGAATTGCAGCGTCTCGTGCCCGGCGTCGTGCTGGAGATCCGCGCCGAGCCGCGCCACGCAGCGGAAACAGCGATCCGTGCGCTTCCCGGGGTGCGCGATGTTCACGTCTTCGGTGATCGCCTTCACGTGATTGCTGAACCGCGGTTCGACGACGCTGCGCTACGCCGGACCCTGGCAGACGCGAATGTTGCGCTGCACACGATCCGCCCGGTGTCGCCCGGCATGGAGGATATCTTCCTGTATCTGCAACGAGAAAGGACACCGCAATGACGCGCCAGATCCTTGTCCCACTCGATGGTTCCATCACCGCCGAAGCCGTGCTTCCGTACGCGACATCCCTGGCGCACGCAACCGGCGCCTCACTCCTGTTGCTGCGGATCGTTACGCCTGGCGAGATCAGCCAGTCCCTTTTCTGGAAGACGACCATTCCGGCGGAGTTGCGCCGGGAATGGACCCAAGAAGTGCTGGCGCGCGCCAACATCTACCTGTCGAGCGTGGCAGAACGGCTGCGTTCGATGAATCTGCGTGCATCGTTCGACGTCCAGCCGGCCGAAGACGCTGCTGCCGCCATTGTCGCGCGCGCAGAGCACGAACCTGGTGTCGGACTGATTGCCATGACAACCCACGGCTACGGTGGTGCGCTGCGCTGGGCATTCGGCAGCGTCGCCGCGAAGGTGTTGCACGCGGCGCCGACGCCGCTGCTGGTGGTGCGTTCGAATGGCGGCGTCCGTCCGCCGGTGACCGAAGCGGCATACCGAACTCTTTGCGTTCCGCTCGATGGATCGATCCTTGCAGAACAGGCGCTCGTCGAAGCCCAACTTGTCGCTTCCTGCACCGGCGCTACACTCGTGCTGGTGAGCGTCGTTGCGCATACCGACGACGGCGCCGCAGAAGCGTGCGAGTATCTGGAGCGGATCGCAGATCGGTTGCGCGCCCATCACATCAACGTGCACATCAGGGTCGTCGAAGGCGCGCCCGCCGACCAGATCATCCACACGGCAGAAGCAGAAGAGGCCGATCTGATCGTTATGGCGACGCACGGGCGCACCGGTTTGCACCATCTGTGGCTTGGCAGCGTTGCAACAAAGGTGGTGCACAACTCGGCGCTGCCGGTGTTGCTGGTGCGCGCGCGGGAAGATGAAGCGTTGAACGTTGAAGTTTGAACGTTATTCGCCGGTGTATTCATTCAAGGCTCCTGCATATGACCGGCTCTTACGCCGTCACAACTGATCGTCTGACGCGCCGTTTTGGGTCATTCGTTGCGGTCAACGAGGTGTCACTACAGGTGGCGCGCGGCGAGGTCTTTGGTTTCCTGGGACCGAACGGCTCCGGTAAAACCACCACGATCCGCATGCTCTGCGGCTTACTGACGCCGAGCAGCGGCAGCGGGCGCGTCCTGGGTCTCGACATCGCTCGCAATCAGGAGGCGATCCGCCAGCAGATCGGCTACATGTCGCAGAAGTTCAGTCTTTACGGCGATCTGACGGCGAGCGAGAACCTGGCGTTCTACGCCGACATCTACGGTCTGCCACGCGCTGAACGCGCCACGCGCATCGACGCATTGATCAACCTCGCAGGACTGCACGGGCACGACCGGGTGCTGACCGCCGAACTGCCAGGCGGCTGGCGGCAGCGCCTGGCGCTGGCATGCGCCATCGTCCACCGTCCACAGGTTCTCTTCCTGGACGAGCCGACCAGCGGCGTCGATCCGGAGGCGCGCCGTGAGTTCTGGGACCTGATCTACGACCTGGCAGGCGAAGGCGTGACTGTCTTTGTCACCACCCACTTCATGGACGAAGCCGAGCACTGCAACCGCATCGGCCTCATGTACGGCGGCAGACTGGTTGCGCTCGACACACCACTGGCGCTCAAGCAAACGGCGTTTAACGGCGCCGTGCTGGAAGTCGAAGGAACGCCGCAGGAACTGGCGCGCGCCACGCTGCTGGCGCAACCCGGCGTGCGGAGCGTCGCGCCACACGGAGCGCGGCTCCACGTGATCGTCGACGACGCCATGCTGCGTCTGCCGCACCTCGCCGCAGCCCTGCAAGCGGCTCAGGTATCTGGCGGTCACATCGAACCGGTTGAACCGTCGCTCGAAGATGTGTTTGTCGCTATTGTGGATCGGTATCTGGAGAAGCGGCCAACTCTTCGAGACGAGTCAACCAATTGTTGAAATGGGGACAGCGATTGCGAATGACAGATACACCAATCATGCCGGGCGTCCTCCGATGACATTTTTCTCCCACAACTCGGCTAATGAATAGTCTTCGCGCCACGAGGCCGGTTGCTTCCGATCAAGCCCGCAGAATCTCGATGCCCGACCCGGACGATCTACTTGCCAGCCCCATTCGCTCCAATGAACACATTCAATGCTCGAAGGTCGAGACTCTCCTGACGGATTGATTTGAACCCCCTGATTTCCAGGCATGTCAGCACGTTCATATGGCGCTCCCGTCTCACAATGCGCGTGCAATCAGTATATCGGATGCGCTCCCGACGCATAAGCCACTCATCGGTGACGGTCATCTGACCGAAGCATGGTACAATATCGCTTACCGTCCGCGCGTCTGAAACGAAGAAGCAGCACATGGTCGGCGCACAATCGCATGATCCCCACACACTTACGATAGTTTATACTATAAAAATATGGTATACTGAGAGCAGCGACGAGCGGCGCTGAGAAGCGAGGGTCCATGGGTCTCTTTTCACGTCACCACGACAAACTGAGCGAGCAGGTTGTGCTGCGCGCGCTGGCAACCGTGCAGGAGCCGGAGCTTGGCGGTGATCTGGTGTCGCGCAAGATGATCAAGAACCTGGTCATCGACGGCGATATGGTGCGCTTTGCTGTGGAACTAACCACACCCGCCTGCCCGCTCAAGGATCAGATTCAACGCGAATGTGAAGAAGCGCTCGAAAAGATCGCCGGCATTCCGCGCGCACGCGTGCACATCGAGTTCACGGCGCAGGTTCGTCCGCGCGGCGGCATCCCGGAACAGGTCGCCATCCCCGGCGTCAGCCACGTGATCGCGGTCTCCGCAGGCAAGGGCGGCGTCGGCAAATCGACCGTCGCGGTCAACCTGGCGGTGGCGCTTGCGCGCGAAGGGGCGCAGGTCGGTCTGCTCGACGCCGACGTGTATGGTCCCTCAGTGCCGCTGATGATGGGAGTGCGTTCGCAGCAACCGGAGGCGGTGAGCGGTCCCGACGGCGAGCCGCGCATGCTCCCGATCGAGGCGCACGGCATCAAGATGATGTCGATCGGCTTCCTGATCGACGACCGCCAACCGGTGATCTGGCGCGGTCCGATGGTATCGCAGTTGTTGCGCCAGTTCCTCTACCAGGTGCTGTGGGCGCCGCTCGACTATCTGATCATCGATATGCCCCCGGGCACCGGCGACATTGCGCTGACCCTGGCGCAGTCGCTCCAGAATGCCGGGCTCACCGGCGTGGTGACGGTCACAACGCCGCAGCAGGTGGCGACCGCCGATGTGCTGAAGAGCATGGAGATGTTCCGCAAGGTGAATGTGCCGCTGCTCGGCATCATCGAGAATATGGCATACTTCGTCGCGCCCGATACCGGCAAACGCTACGATATCTTCGGCTCTGGCGGGGCGGCTCGCCTCGCAGGGCAACTCGGCATCCCGCTGCTGGGTCAGATTCCCATCGGGTTGAGTATCCGCGAAGGTGGCGATCACGGTCAACCGGCGGTGCTCAGTGACGAACCGGACGCCTATGCCGACGTTTTCCGCGAGGTTGCACGCAAACTGGCAGCGCGCATCAGTGTGATGGAATATGCATAGAGGGGGCTATGCAGTACGATGATGCACGCCGGATGACCATTCCGCTCTACACTGCCGAACAGGCACGGCAGGCACGACCGTCCTACCCGACCGATACGCCAGCGCACGACTCATATGGACGCCGGATCGACTACCTGCGCATCTCGCTGACCGACCGTTGCAATATGCGCTGTGTCTATTGCATGCCAGAGATTGGCATGAAGTTCATGCCGCGCCCGGAATTGCTGACCACTGACGAACTGTTGCTGGTGGTGCGCGCGGCTGCCAGAGCCGGGTTTCGCAAAATCCGCCTGACCGGCGGCGAGCCGACCCTGCGCCCCGATATTGTCGAGATTGTGCGGGAAATCAGGCGCACCTCCGGCATCACCCATATTGCCATGACGACAAATGCGCTGCGGCTGGAGAAACTCGCCGAACCGCTGAAGGCTGCCGGGCTCGACCGGGTGAACATCAGCATCGATACGCTCGACCCGGAGAAGTTCCGGCGTATGACCCGCGGCGGTTCGTTCGAGAAGGTGTGGGCAGGCATCGAAGCCGCTGATCGTGTCGGATTGCACCCGATCAAACTCAACTCGGTCGTTGTGCGCGGGATGAATGACGAAGAGGTTCCGCACCTCGCTGCGTTGACGCTGCGCCACGCATGGGAGATGCGCTTTATCGAGGTGATGCCGCTGACCGGCGTGGCAGACCTGGCGCAGAGCAGTGTCGTGACGAGCGCAGAACTGATCGCGCGCCTGGAGTCGGTTTATGGTCCGCTCGAAGACCTCGGGCTGGCGCCGTCCGACGCGGCGCGGCGCTACCGCATCCCCGGCGCGCCGGGCAAACTGGGGTTCATCAGTTCGGTGAGCGAACCGTTCTGCGCGACGTGCAACCGTATGCGACTGACATCCGACGGACGGTTGCACCTCTGCCTGCTGCGCGACAACGAGGTCGATCTGCGCGCCGCCATTCGCAGCGGCGCGACGCTCGACGAGATCGAGCAGATCATTCGCCACGCGGTGGCGCTCAAACCCTGGGGGCACGGACTGCCGCAGGGTGTGTTGCCCACGCTGCGCGGCATGTCGGAACTCGGAGGATAGTTCGTTTAGATATTGTGTTTCTTGCATAACTCTGGTATACTCCAGAAGCATCGGAGGACGCCGCAGTTTACCGACGACCAGGAGCGTCGTCAGCGATATTGGCGCAAGACAACCGTACAGAACCAGTCAGGAGGCGCACCCATTATGGCAACTATCGAACAGGATGTGATCAACCAGCATCACGAGAACGAATTCCCGCCAGTGCTCGAAATCACTGAAGGCGCATCGCTCCGCCTGCAGAGCATGATGAAGGAGCGCAACCTCGAAGGGTACGGTCTGCGCGTCTTCGTCTCCGGCGGCGGATGCTCCGGTCTGCAGTACGGGATGACCTTCGACAACGAGGAGCGCTTTGGCGATACGGTATGGAACGCTCACGGTCTGCGCATTATGGTGGACCCGATCAGCGCGCGCTATCTTACGGGCGCCACGATTTCGTACCAGCAGGACAATATGCTGGCGGGCGCGTTCAAGATCGACAACCCCAACGCCGTGTCGAGCTGCGGCTGCGGTCACTCCTTCCGCACCAATCAGCAGGCAGCCGAGGACGAGTACGACGGGTACGGCAACGGCGGCGGTTGTTGCAGCAGCCACTAGGCGCATCCGTTCCATCCATCGGCAGACGCGAAGAGACGTTGCGGCGCAACGTCTCTTCCTATTGCATCGTACCATCTCTTTTGAACATATGCGCCCTTTCTTCAGCAAACCGTATCTTGACCTGACAACCGATCAGGTCAAGGCGAAACTCGACCGGGGCGACTCGTTCCGATTTATTGATGTGCGCGAACCGGAAGAATATGCGATTGCGCAGATTGAAGGAGCGGAGTTGTTGCCGCTCAGCCGCGCCGCCGAATGGATCCGCACGCTCGATCCGAACCAGGAGCACGTCTTTTTCTGCCACCACGGTCAGCGCAGCGCCTATGTGGCGGCATATGTCGCATCCAACCTCGGCTTCACGCGCGTAGCCAACATGACGGGTGGCATCGAAGAATGGTCGTTGCGCATCGATCCGTCCATGCCGCGCTACTGACGGTCTGACAGGCAGGTATGGATCATTACCTTGAGGGCATCCGGCTGTTCAACGCAGGCGAATACTGGCACGCGCACGAGCAGTGGGAGATCTGCTGGCTCGAGTCGTCACAGCCGGAGGCGACGTTCTATAAAGGCATCATTCAGGCGGCGGCGGCGCTCGAGAAGTGGAAGCGCGGGCAGCCGCGCGGCATGCGCCTCAACTATGCCAAAAGCCGCCCCAAACTCGTGTCGGTCAGCCCTGCGATGCACGGTCTCGATATCGCGGCGTTGATCGCCGCAATGGATCTCTTCGTTCTGAGCGGCGGTCCGCCTGCGCCGACTCCCCGTATCACCCTCGACCCGCCAACGGCTGCTGCGCTTGAGGCACATATCCGCTCACTTGAGACGGAACCGCATCATGGATGATGGCGTGCTGTCGTCGTTGCGCTGTCCGGCATGCTTCGGTGCGCTCGAACTCCACGACCCGCGGCGTGATGCAACCGGAGCAATTCTATCCGGCGCATTGCACTGCGGCTGCGGCGCTGCCTACCCTATCCGTGATGGCATTGCCGATTTTCTCGGTTCTCCCCGCCCAACATCGATTGCGCAACTGACGAATGAACTCCCGGCGACCGCCTGGGCATACGAACGCCTCTGGCGTCCATTCGCGCTGACGCTGTTGAGTGGCGAGTCGTTCCCGTACCAGCGCGAGTTGGCGCTGGTGACGGAGTGGGTCAATGCGGCGCGGGGCGGGCTGTTCGTCGATGTGGCCTGCTCGAATGGGCTGTACGCGCGCGCGCTGGCGCGGGCTCTACGTCACGCCCCGGGTCGCGTGGTCGGCGTCGATCATGCGCTGCCTATGCTGCAGGAAGCGCGCCAGCGCGCGCGCGCCGCTGGGGTGCGGGTTTCCTACCTGCGCGCCTCGGCGCAGACGTTGCCGGTCGCCAGCGGCGCGGCGGCTGGCGTGACGATCGGCGGTTCGCTCAACGAAATCGGCGACCTCGACGCTTGTTTGCGTGAGGTGCGGCGTATCCTCGCCGACGATGGCCGCTTCGTGACAATGACATTGCTCACAGCACAGGGCGCTGTCGGGCGCGCTGTACAACAGGCCGTTTCCGCTGGCGGCATTGCGTTCTGGTCGCGTGAGGATCTGCTTCAGCGCTTTCGCGCTGCCGGGCTGCATCCGCAGCGCGACCAACGGTATGGCATCGTGCTGTTCACGCTGGCATGCCCTTCACAGCAGTGTTAGAACGGTACTCATCGTGCTTGAACCACCCATCGACGGTCTTGCCGTCAGCGCTGGCTGAGCCTGTTGAAACCAACGCCAACCGTACATCTGAAAACGCTCAGAGCGAGCATTTTGAGAACGACTGAGGAGTCCTATGGCAAAAGCCACGCTGCTGTTTCTGGCAACCGATGATGGTCTCGTGCTTCTCAGCGATCCTGCCGGTCTGGGTCGCTGGGTACGCAGCGTCCATGCCTTTCAGGGGTCGACAGTGCAGTCGGTCTGGGTCGATGGTTCCAATCCGCTGATCACGCTGGTCATTGCCGATGGTCGTGTGTATCGAAGCGTCGATGGAGGTCAGACCTGGACAATGCCGACCATCGTCGTTCCGCTGGCGCCCGGGGCAGCGCTGTACGGCGCGCCGCGCCAGCCGTCATTTGCGGGGTTGCTGTCGGGCGACGCACTGTTCACCAGCGACGATGCGGGCGTACACTGGCGCCGGATTGCACTCCCCGGTGCGTATGGCGCTTTCACGGTCGATGACGCAGGACGGTTCTACGGCGCGCTGGATGGTCAGATGCTGGCGAGTGACGATCGCGGTGCGACGTGGAAACGGTATGGCGCACCGTTGCCAGGCGCCATTCGCATGGCGAGAGCAGTGCCAGGAACTCCTGAAACCCTCTGTGCACTCGTCGATGGTCGCGTCTACGCAGTTGAACACGAAGTCTGGCGGCTCATTGACGGTATTCCGGGCGAAGCGACCGCTTGCACGGCGCTTGCCGGCGCGACGCCAACGTTTCTTGTGGCGCTGAAAGGCAGTGGGACGGTGCGCGGTTCTCTCGACGGCTGGGAACTGGCGATTGTCGCGCTTCCATGGGAAGGTGCAGCAACGGTCCTGACACCTGCCAGATACCATATGGATACCGCATTCGTTGCATCCGCCACGGGAGAGGTGGCAATCAGCACGGATCGGGGGCGCTCCTGGAACCTCGTGCGTCGCGGACTGGCAGCCGTGCACAACATCGCTGCTGTGCGTCTGGCGTGATCTGGTGATCTTGCTGTGGGGTGCAGGCATGAATTGGCAGGAACCGCCGTAGCGCTGCGGACTTGAAAGCCCCTGTGGGGCTGGTCTGCGCGCTGGGCGTCATCCAGACGTCCAGGAGAAAGCGCGATGACGGACGAGGGTGCGCCTTCTTCGCGCGCAGTCGATGGCGCGCGCCCACGGCAGCCCTGCAGGGACGTGCCTGACCTGTGCGCGGGCTGCAGCCCGCTGCGCCAGGATGCCGCCTGACCATGCATGCCTGGATTCCTTGCTGTGCAAGGCTTTGACAAGAGGTGTGCGTTGTGCTAATCTACAGGTCGAGTCCGTGGGAAATTTAACAATTACGTGAGGAATCAAACGGCAATGGCGCAACCTCCAGCTCTTGGGCAACTTTCGACAGCACCCGTTTTCAATACCAAAGCAGTCGCACGCGAGACCGGCGTCCCACCCGACACCTTTCGCGCCTGGGAGCGCCGCTACGGTATTCCCTGCCCGCAGCGCACGCCGGGTGGTCATCGCCTCTACTCGGAGCGTGATATTGCGATCATTCGCTGGCTGCGCGATCGCACTGCGGAAGGCGTCAATATCAGCCATGCAATCATGTTGCTGACGAGCGTCACCGACCAGGCGCCGCTCCACATCGAGCCGGATGCCGCACGCTCTATCGAGCATATGGTCGATGAACTCGTCGTCGCATTGACGACCTTCGACGCTCAGAGCGCCGAACGACTGGTGTCAGAAGCATTTGCGATGTACCCATTCGAGCAGGTGCTGCTGGAATTGATCCAGCCGACGATGGTGGAAGTTGGTGAGCGCTGGCACCGCGGCGAGATCAATGTCGCGGCAGAGCACTTCGCAACCGAGTTCGTGCGGCGCAAACTGGCCAGCCTGCTGAATGTATTCGAGAATCAGGCGCAGCGCGACACGATTGTGGTGGGGTGCGCACCGCAGGAACTGCACGACCTGGGGGTGATGTTCGCCAGTTTGTTCCTGGTGCGCCGCGGGTGGCACATTGTGTATCTGGGAGCGCAGGTGCCACTTGCCGATCTGCTCGAAACCATTCGGAAGGTCAGACCGAAGCTGGTCTGTCTGTCGGCTTCGACGCTCGAAACCGCCATGAATCTGCTGGAAGTGGCGCGAGCCGTCCGGCAGGAGTTTCCCCATGTTCATTTCGGGTATGGCGGGCGCATCTTTAATGTCAATCCCGAATTGTGCGCTGCTATTCCAGGGATCTTCCTGGGCCAGGATGCACGCGAACTGGTTCAAACCGTCAGTTCGATCATGTCGAGCAATGGTGCATCCATCCCTCCACAACGCTCGTAATTCCACGTAGAGCCAGATTGATAGCGTCTTACGCAAATGGCGCTATAATGTCGTTTTGAATACGCCAGCCGGTTGTAGACAACCAGCCAGCGCGCTCTGGCAGTGTGTGCGTGTGTCTCGCATGACGGCAGGGCTTGCCTGCAACCCTGCGTCAGGAGCGCACGGTTTTCACAACAAAAACAGTGCAACTGGCCGCGTATGTTCTGTAACTGAATAGTCGATCATAGAGACACACCTGTCACGCGCGAAAGAGGGGTCATGGCATCGCTCCAGCATTCTGCCAGAATACCGGTTCGAGCATTCGGTGAGCGTGAAGCGCCGATCCGCGATGCTGCGGCCCTGCTCGCCAGTCTGCGTCACCTGGCTGAACCCGATGTCATCGGGCATGAGACGCCTCCGACCGATGCGCTGCCATCACTGACACTCGATGCAGCCTATCAGCATTGCGTCGAGATGACGCGCGTCAATTCGCGCAGTTTTCACTTCAGTTCGCAACTCCTGCCACGCGAAAAACGCCTTGCGGTTCGGGCACTGTACGCCTTCTGCCGCACCAGCGATGATACGGTCGATCGCGCGAGTGACGACCCGGCGCGCGCACTTGCCAATTGGGTGGCGCGCGTCCACGCACTGCGCCCGCCAGCCGATCATCCGGTCTTGCTGGCATGGGACGATACTGTGCGTCGCTATGCTATCCCGCGCGCACTCGTCGACGAACTGCTTGCGGGGATCGCCATGGATCTCACCGTCCACCGCTATGAGACGTTTGATGATCTCTGGCTCTACTGTTACCGCGTCGCTTCAGTGGTTGGATTGCTCTCGATGCACATCATCGGGTACCGCGATGGCGCTGCGCCGTATGCCGTGAAACTCGGCGTGGCGCTGCAGTTGACGAATATCCTGCGCGATGTCGGCGAAGATGCGCGGCGTGGACGTATCTATCTTCCACAGGAAGACCTGCGCCGTTTTGGCTTGACAGACGATGATATTCTCCAGGGTCGGCGCGATGATCGCTTCCGGGCATTGATGCGTTTCGAGATGGAACGCGCGCACGCTCTGTACGATGAGTCGTGGCCCGGTATCGCGCTGCTCGATCCTGATGGCCGGATGGCGATTGCAGCAGCCGCGGAGATTTATCGTGGCATTTTGCCGCGCATTGTCGCCAACGACTATGATGTGTTCCAGAAGCGCGCCTACGTTTCGCTTACCGGAAAGATTGCCATCCTCTGGCGCACCTACCGCAAACTGAATCGCCTGATCAAGGAGAGTCGCTAAAACGCCTGTCATTGCCAGGCGCCGCGCCTGCGGGCTGCTGGCGTTATCACGAAGCATCCTGCGCGGCGCCGAAGCAATCTTCTCAATCTTCGCGGGCGCCCGTGATGCAGACACATTGCGCTGCTCGCGGTTATAATAATATCGTTGTCAGATGATCGCTGGCAGCATCCCGAAATGTGCGTATGACCACGAACAGGCACATCATCGTAACCGGCGCTACCGGCTTGATCGGCAAGGCGCTTTGCCGCCGCCTCACGGCACGCGGCGATAAAGTGACGGTATTTACCCGTCGGCCAGACGCAGCCCGCGCCGTGCTGCCCGGCGCTACGCAGTATGTTGCCTGGAACGCTACGACCGGCGGCGCGTGGGAGTCTGTTCTGGCAACTGCCGACGCGGTCGTCCATCTGGCAGGCGCTTCGATTGCCGGCCAGCGCTGGACGCCAGCGTACAAACGCGAAATCCTCGAGAGCCGCACCCTCAGCACCCGTGTCCTGGTCGAAGCAATGGCGCGCGCCACACAGCGCCCTCCGGTTTTTGTGTGCGCTTCCGGCATCGACTACTATGGCCCACGGGGTGATGAGCCGGTTGATGAGCGCGCTCCGCCGGGGCGCAACTTCCTGGCGCAGGTGTGCGTGGCATGGGAAGGCGAAGCATGCCGCGCCGCCGACCTTGGCGTTCGCACCGTGATGATCCGCACCGGGATTGTGCTCGATCGCCACGAGGGCGCACTGGCGCGGCTGCTGCTGCCGTTTCAACTGTTTGTCGGCGGACCCATCCTGCCGGGAACACAATGGTGGTCGTGGATCCATCTGGACGATGAGGTGGGGCTGATTATGCGCTGCATCGACGATGAGCGCGCCAGTGGTCCCTTCAACGGCGTTGCGCCGGATCCGCAGCGTAACCGTGACTTCAGCGCGACCCTGGGGCGCGTGCTGGGGCGACCTTCGTGGTTGCCGTTGCCCGGATTCGTGCTCCGCTTGCTGCTCGGTGAAATGGCGCCTGCCCTGCTTATCGAACGTCAACGCGCCATACCGGCAAAAGCGCAGGCGTTGGGGTATCAGTTCGCATATCCGACATTAGAACCGGCGCTGCGCGCGGCGCTTGCGCGCCCGTCGTAGGAGATACACCGTATGCGCGTTGCTTTCATACTTGCCGCTGTGCTGACAATGCTCGTCCTCATCGCCGGGTGCGCCCTGCCGTCGGTTGATCTGCCGCGCCCCACAACGACAGAACAGACCGCTGCTCCAACCGCCGCGGTGCAGGCAGCAGCGACTCGTGCGCCCGTCACGCCGTCAGCGCCAGCGACCACTCCCGCGCCGTTACCCGTGCAGGCACCGGTGCCAACGCTGCCGCCTGAACTGACCAACCCGCTGGAAGCCGAACAGGCGGCGCTGATTGCCCTCTATCGGCGGGTGAATCCGTCGGTTGTCAGTATCGAAGTGGTCGTCGATCATCCACCGGTCGGAGGTGCGCCCTTCAACATACCTTCCGGTCAGGGGTCTGGCTTTCTGTTCGATGACCAGGGGCATATTGTCACGAACAACCACGTGGTCGAAAACGGCTCGAAGTTTCAGGTGCGCTTCTCCGATGGCACGGTGCTGATGGCGCGCCTGGTCGGCGGCGATCCAGGGAGCGACCTGGCGGTGCTGAAAGTTGATGAACTGCCTCCCGGCGTGGCGCCGCTGCCCCTTGCTGACTCACGCACCGTCGAGGTCGGTCAGCGCGCGATTGCGATCGGCAATCCGTTTGGGCTGCGCAATACACTGACCATCGGTGTCGTCAGCGGCATCGGGCGCAGTCTCAGCGGTCCGGCAAGCAGCGGCGGCGGACGCTTCCGCATTCCGAATATTATTCAGACCGATGCGGCGATCAATCCAGGGAACTCTGGCGGCCCGCTGCTCAACATCTACGGTGAAGTGATCGGCGTCAATACGGCTATCAGCAGCGGTTCCGGCGCCTTCGAGGGCGTCGGGTATGCGGTTCCGTCCAATGCCGTCAGCCGTGTGGCGCCGGCGCTCATCCGTGATGGTCGTTACGATCACCCGTGGATGGGCATCGGCATGCGCGATGTCGATCCACTGCTGGCAGAAAGGCTGAACCTGCCAGCACGCCAGGGTGTGCTGATTACCGAAGTTGTGCCCGACAGCCCTGCGGCGCGCGCCGGACTACGCGGCGGAACACGGATTGTCTCAATTGGCGGGCGCGATCTGCCGGTCGGCGGCGACATCATTATTGCCATCAACGGCCAACCGGTGCGCGACAGCGATGAACTCGTCAGTTATCTCGAACTCGAAACGTCGGTCGGCGATACCGTGGTTATGACCGTGCAGCGTGGCGACCGTCAGGAGCAGATCACGATGGTCCTCGGCGCGCGCCCGCGTGAGTGACGTCGGTCACGCAGGAATGCCCCACGATGCATCGACCTGCAGCGCCTGCGCCAGCCGCCTCTTGTATTCCCATTGTGGAATCTCGATCAGCCCGAACTGAAGGAGGTGCGGCGACCCGAGGAATTGAGAGTCGAGCAGCACATACCCGCCGCGCCGCAGTCGCTCGACCAGATGCACCAGTGCGACTTTGCTGGCGTCGCGCTCACGGCTGAACATACTCTCGCCTGCAAACAGGCCACGGATCGCCACACCATACAACCCTCCCACCAACCGTCCGTCGCGCCAGGCTTCGACGCTGTGCGCAAACCCCATGCGATGCAGCGCAGTGTAGGCAGCGATCATTTCTTCCGAAATCCAGGTGGTTTCGCGCCCTGGCGCGGGTTCGGCACAGGCGCGCATCACCTCGACAAAGGCAGCGTCGGTGCGAATCGCAAATATACCCTTGCGAACAGTGCGAGCCAGGCGGTGCGGCACGTGAAACGTCTCGAGCGGCAAAATTGCGCGCGGATGCGGGTCATACCAGCGAATGACGCCATGGTCGTCCGCCATGGGAAAAAGCCCCTGGCAGTACGCCGCAATCAGCATCTCGGGCGTGAGCATAGCACCGACAACGGATCACATCTCGACGAAGTACGATTTGCACGCTGCCGCCAGCAGTTCGCGCGACATGGTCGGCGGTACTCCCAGAAAACGGGCATAATCGATCACCTGGTCGATCAGATCGCGCGGATGGACGGCACGCAATTCCAGTTTGCGGCGCGGATACTCCACCTCAAGCAGATAGCGCAGCCCGTCGTCGCTGTACGGCACATTCTTTGCCTTGCAGACACGGCGCATAATTTCACGATACTCAGCTGGCGTGGGATTGACGATCTCGATCTTGTAGCGGATGCGCCGTAGAAAAGCCTCATCGACCAGTTGCTTCGGCTCGATATTGGTCGAGAAGATGATCAATTGATCGAACGGCACCTCGATCTTCTTACCGGTGTGCAGGGTCAGATAGTCAACCCGCTTCTCGAGCGGAACGATCCAGCGGTTGAGCAGGTCGCGCGGGCGCATCTGCTGCCGTCCAAAGTCGTCGATCAGGAACAATCCGCCGTTGGCTTTCAGTTGCAGCGGCGCTTCGTAATATTTGCTGTACTCGTCATATTCAAGGTCGAGCGATCCCATATTCAGTTCGCCGCCAGCGATGACAACCGGACGCTTGGAAAGCACCCAGCGCTGATCGTAGGTGTATTCCTGTCCCTCCGGCAGCGAACGGCGCTCGTGGTGGATTGGATCGAAGACACGAATGATCTGCCCATCGACGATGATGGCATGCGGAATGGCGATCGAGTCTGAAAGCAGGCGTGCAGTCGCCTCAGCAATCGAGGTCTTGCCATTTCCGGCATGCCCGAAAAGGAAGATCGATCGACCAGAGTTGATGGCTGGTCCCAACTGGAGCAGGATTGAGTCGCTGAGCACCAGATGCGCAAACGCTTCACGAATAGCCGCTTCGGTCACGACTAATCCCTGCGTGGTCTGACGATGCATGATGTCGCGGTAATCGGGCAGATTGACCGGCGCCGGTCCCAGGTACTGCGTCCGCTCACCGATCTCTTTCGCGCGCACGACACCTTTGGCCGTCGCCTGGTAACGATACGCTTTCTCACCCACACCGCTGCTGCCCTTCACTTCAGCCATCTGCTCGCGTCTCAGATAGGTCATAGCCTGATCGAGCACGTTTTCCCACGGCAGGTGCAGCAATTCTACCAGTTGCAGACCGGTCATCTCGCCGATCAGATACAGGGCGCGCAGTGTCTGATCAGCAATGAACGAGAGCGTCAGACCGGTCGCCTCGATGCTTCGCGGACGAAGCGGGAGTAGTGGCATCGCAGCCTCTGCTTGAGGGCTCTGAGAAAGCGCTGGTTGCATATCAACTCCCATGCCTGCTATTGTGTCCTGGTATTCATGCCCGTATTCGACTGTCAGTTAGAGTAGTATAGCACGTCCAACCAGCGACGTACACGCTCCGATTTGCGTGCAGGTGCAGTGGTGGATTGACAGACAACGATGTGCATCGTGCCGTGCTCGATCAAGCCCTCCCCCAACAACTGGACGTGGGCCAGCGAAGCCCGGCGCCCCTGTACAGCTTACGGCTGACCGTCTGCACAGGCGGGCGGGAACAGAAGCAGCCCGCACGCGGACGCTCGGTGGCTGACAGCGCCGCCTGCTGCACCTCCAGCCACCCGACCGGTCATCCTGGACCTGGACACTGTCAGGGCGGGTCTCAGACCCGCCCTGACGAGGCGCACCTCCGCCCCGCCCTCACGGGTCTCAGACCCGCCCTGACGAGACTCCGCACAGGCGGGCGGGAACAGAAGCAGCCCGCACGCGGACGCTCGG